>Ga0208784_1000818_pt1 | contig 14022 bp, 25 predicted proteins | sample DEB19_08_DNA_FD_184531 | JGI IMG/M metagenome (GOLD analysis project Ga0208784, IMG submission 184531) | Aqueous microbial communities from the Delaware River and Bay under freshwater to marine salinity gradient to study organic matter... | ecosystem: Environmental > Aquatic > Marine > Coastal ... | reverse complement strand
CTGCGGGTCACCTGAATGCGCCTTGTTATAGGGGGAACCATGTTTCATATGGTATGCGCTGTGGAACGTATAGGTGTGACTATTCAAACCTCTCCGGCCATAGCTTCTTAGCCACCGGCTCAAGCTCGCGGCGGGCCGCAGTTAGCTTGCCGTCGTCGAATGAATCCAGCGCACCGTCGCGCACGATCTTGCGGAGGCGGCCAAATGCAGTCAGGGCAACCTGCCATCGTGGGCGCTCCTCATGCTGCTCATGTGTGGTCGCCTCGCCGCTGAACCCAAGCAGCAACACCTGGCGCTCATCCACGCCAGCCTGGGCGTATCGCTTATACTTCTTTGCCCTCGCCGTTGACAGGCTGGGCACGTTGCCGGTTAGCCAAGAGTCAAGCGTCACCACACCGCCCAGCTTTGTCTCGACCAAGGCGGTGGCCCCGCCCTGCTCAACGATTAGGGGGACCACGCTATAAAGCGTGTCCTTGGACTGCTTGATGGCGTGCAGGATTTGCTCCTCGCGCTCCCGCATCTGGCGGGCGATGTCGTTTAGTTCTGAGGCTATCTGTATGCGTTCATTCATGTTTTAGGTGGGGTAGTCGTTTTGCCACTTCTGGAAAGTCCCGCTTGAAATCGTCAACAGCACGGCCCAGCGACTGCTTATGCTTGCCGTGCGCGTTGGCGATTGACGTTATGCTTTCGCCGTGCAGTTCCGGCAGAAATGCCCAGCACGCCAATATGCACCGACAGGCAAAGCCTTCGGGCGGCCTGCCTCCGTTCTGGTATATCCACGCCATGATTCGGTGCAGGCACTCAGCCGCCTTGTGATATTCATCCTCGTCCAACTCCACATCGAACACGCGCCTGTCAATCTCGTCATAGGCAAAGTCAACCGTGTGGGTGACATTGCCGAGTTCGTCAAATTGATTGTCCATATTTTACGTTAGCCCTACCTGTTGGTGTATTTTTGGTGGCCACAATCGCGGCAGGTCTCGATGTAGCCGCCACCGTATTCAATCTGGTGCAGCCTGGTGCGTTGGTGTTGGCAGCGCCGGCGCCGGCCCCGAAACAGCACAGAGCCGACTAGCAGCAGTGAGATCGCGACGATTGCTGCTGGAATGATGTTCACGCCCAATCCCCCCTCGCACCCTTGACGCGACATTGCAGCGCGAGGATAGCCGCGCAGAGTCGCCAGGAATGGCCCAGCAACTCGCCAATCTCGATGGCTGTGAGCTTGGCAGGATTGGCCAACCGCTCATGGATGGCCCGAGCCGACTCGTTGGCTTGTGATCGTAGTTCGTGCTTGGTCATCTTAGTGTCTCCTTATCTTCGTGCGCCCACACTTGGTGCAATGGTGGACATACTCGCCACCGTAGCTGATGCACCACAGTATCTCGCGATGTTTGCAAAAGATTTGTTTTAGCCAGCTCATAAATTCTCCTTGGTTATCTCAACGCACACACACTCCCGCTCCTTCCTGCCCGCCCGCTTGCGCCAGTCGTGAACGACTATCCTTCCACCACTGGCCAGCCAGATGCCAGCCCTAGCCTCTTGGCGAATCTTCGCTATGCGAGCAGGCCCATTCCCGCCACCAGTGACTTGAATGGCCATGATGCCGCGAGGGCTAACGGCTATCAGGTCTGCGAAGCCAAAGAAATCTCTGGTTATGAACGTGTGCGGGATGCGTTGCTCCACGACGCCAACGGTCCAGCCCTCGGCCTCCAGCATCTTCACCGATGCGTTATTCGCCGCGAATGGTTTTGCTTTCTTGGTTTTCATTGGTGTTTTGCCTGTCGCCATATTGTTGGCGCGTCATTTGGTGTCGCCCAATACTCTGTTAGACGGCAAGGCGTGCGCCGCTCTGAATACGACGATTGCGAGCGGTTGGGGCAGGCCGTGTTCAGCCCCTTTGAATTTCGGACGCCCTTTGATGAAGCGCACTTCGCCTTTCATCACATATTCGTGCCACCAGTTTGTGTTTGTGCGGGCGGGCAGCAGGCACACCACCGTTGTCCCGTTGCGCTGGCTTTCATCGTAGGCTTTCTTCACCCACGCGCCTTGAGTCCCGAATGGCGGATTCATCCAGCACACGCCTTCCCACGATTGCGCCAGTGCGTTATCCGCTGCCGTGTAGTATCGCTGGCACTTGGCATTTTCAGCCGTCGCGCATACGTCGAGCGTGAAGCGGAACTCGGCATTGAGTGGATCGAACACCGTCGCGGGTGTTTCCCAGTCTTGCCGTCCCGTCCCGAATTTTGTTTTGAAGTCAGCCATAAATCTTTGCCGTCTAACAAGTCACTGGAGCGAACGTGGGCGGGCTACGTCAGTTGGCGATTCGGACGCCGCAGGCCGCCCACGTCGCTCAGTTCCATCGTTGGGCTGTGTATTGCGCGCCAGCATGTCCGGTGCGCCTTCTTCAAGTTCGGTTTTGCTCACGGCAACCCATCCTCGATAAGAACATGACCGGCCTTTCGCATTCAGCAGGTCTCCGATGCCGCCGGAAATCCGAAGCCAGTGCGGGAGTTTTGAGGATGGGGCGCAGTCCTCAAACAAGTGCTCGTGTTTTCGCGCCCACGAGCAGAGGTTGCTGAAGAAATGGACCTTCCCGTTTGGGTCGCGTATCCGCCACACTTTTGCAGCCAGGTGATCGGGCATGTCTTTTGCATTTCCGGCCTTACGGCGGATTGCGTCTAGTTGTCCGGTAGCCTTCCACTCGTGGATTTGCTCTGTGAGCTTCTTCGAGTTGTCTGCGGCCAGTTTTACCATGTCGCGTTTGGATTGGATCGCTATCATCCATTCACGGCTCTGGCCGTAGAGCGTCGGGTTTTCCTTGATTCGCGCTATCAGGTTTTCTCTATATTTTTGCCGCGTTTGTTCACTGGAGTATTTGCCACTGGCGTGAGCGTTCACAACTATTGCTTTCATTTGTTCACAGAAAGCCGCAGTTCGTTTTTTCCCGCGATTCTTTGAGGCGCGCTTCTCTATCAGTTCGGCGGATTGGTGTCGCATCGTCGTTTCATATTGACCACCAGACCATGCTTTTTTCACACCTACCGATTGTTTCTCAGACCATTCTTTAGAGTGCTTTTTGCCTTTGTGGTGGTGGTTGAAAGCGTATCGTGGCATCTTGCCTTTGGAGTTTTTATGGAGTTCAGTTCCACAGCCACAAGCACACAGCCCAACAAGTCGCTGCACCGAACAGCCGCCCCGCACGTCAGTTGTGGATTCGATAGTCATAGAGGGCGGCTGTCGGTGAGCTTTTCGTTCTCCAGCCCGAGCACGTCTTGCGCGAGTCTGGACACCGCAGCGCGGCAGTAGGTTTCGTTTGCTTCGATTCCGATGGCTCGCAGGCCACGCGCCTTTGCCGCCACTAGAGTTGTTCCGCTGCCCATCCACGGGTCGCAGATTGTTTTCGCCGTTGGCGCGTGATTCAGACACCACGCCATGAGTTCTTCCGGCTTTTGCGTCGGGTGGACTTTCCCCATTCGGCTATAGGACTCCACGCGGCTCTTGCGATACATCCGCGTCGGGATTTCCAGATTCGTCCATGCGAGTTCGTAGTGGCCGCTGGAGTGCTCTTGCATCTTGTCCCATCCGAGCCAGCCCCGAGCGATTGGCAGCGCGTAGTAGTTGCCGCCCCAGATGATTGCCGCCTTCGCTTTCGAGATTGCCAGTTGCACCACCCATTCCGGCGCGGTCTGCGCGTCCCACTCCGGCGCGACTTTGAAGCCTTTCGACCATTCGCCGTTGTCGCCAGATTTCAGGCGTGCGCCGAGTCCGTAGGGCGGGTCAGTGAGCAGCAGGTCGTAGTCATCGAGCAGCGGCAGGATTTGGCGGTTGTCGCCACAGAAGATGGTGATTCCGCCCACGTCGTAGAAAGGCTGGAGAACCAGTCGCTGCACCGAACAGCCGCCCGCCGCGTCAGTTGTGGATTCGAGAGTCTTCATGGGCGGCTGTCGGTGAGCTTTTCGTTCGGCGATAGCGGCCACGGTTGGTTTCTGTGCGCCACAGCCTGCTTGCACCATGTTTGCGATTCGGCGTCCATTTGTTCCCATGCCCACTCGGCGAGTGACTTCCACTCGCGGGCATCGAAGTCACTTCCGGCGCAGTTGTCTTGCAGCGCCTCCACAGTATCCCGCACGATTACGTTTCGGGTGTTGCGCTCGAATTTCGGCCACCATAGGCGCAGCCATTCGATGCAGCTTCCCACGATGTAGCTTTGGCGGCCCAGGCAGTATCGGTGAGCGGCCATCACCATGAGTTGCCCGTTTAGCCCATCAATCGCCGAACCATGCGGTGGAGCAGAACGCGCCCCCCGCTGTGCCGATTGAGTTTGCTGGTCATTCATAGCATTATTTCCGATTCGGAGCGGCGCTGTCAGGCGCGTCGCTCACCTTGACGTTAGCCGCAAACAGTTTCGTTCGTTTAGGTTTCATCGTTTTATTCACCGCATAATCGCCGCATTAATCGCCGCACCATGCGTTAGTCCTCACGCCATCTCCCCCATCATCGAATGCCAGCTATCGCCCTTGATCCACTGCCGCTCCCGTTCCCGCCTGACCTTCTTCAGCTCGGCCTCGGCCCTGAGCCGGTTGAAGTCGAGGTCGTGGCACCGTTGGCAGCACCACTCGCCGGCGAACCTGGTCACGGCCTTGTTGCCGCAATCGCAGTTCCTGCCGTTGAGGCTTACCTTCCACCGTTTTGCCAACGTCCGTCGCCGTATTGCTTGGCAATCTGGACAGCGGGTTTGATGGTTGGTATGGCAGCTCGTCTGCACCACCTTCTGGCAGTCCACGCAGCAGATTGTTTTCATAAATTCCAATCCTCCACTCTCGATGGACTTAGTAGTTCACAGCCTGACCCAAGGAAGGCTGGAACTACTGTCCTTTCCGGCTGTTTTCCATTTCCAGTATCCCCTAAAGAGGATGGAAAAATGGAAAGTTTTGCGTAAGTTGTTGTCATATGCGGACTAACATCTTTCCAGACTCTCTGAGCAAATTGGCTTCAAAAAGAGCGTGGAAACGGTTGTAAACGGATGACTTTTCCATACCAAATTTGTCCTTGGCCATGGCGACAACCTGTGACTTGGCGACGGGCGATTTGTCTGGAAAAAAGGCATCCAGAAACTCTTGATCCGTGCATTTCTTGTTCTTGGACTGAGGCGTCTTCAGGGCGGCAGGGTTGAGTTCTGGCGCCTCCTCCATGAGCGGATAGTGCCAGCGCACCACGAACTCCTCGGTGGGGGCATGGTTGCGGAGGATGCAGGACACGGTGAAGCACTCGGACTCTTCGTGTGGTGTCAGCACCATGATGGAGTCCGGGTCACGCGCCCATGCGCCGGCCCCGCTCATGCGGTCAATGGCGCTCTTGGAGGTGCTGTCGCCCTTGGCGAAGTGATGAGCTAAGGCCACGGCGGCCCCTGACTTCTTGGCCAGCCGCTCAAACTCGTTCATCAGATCGGCGATTTCGCCGTTGGCGTTCTCGTCCCGGTTGCCGAGCACCTTGTAGGCCGGGTCGATGACTATGAGGACGTAATCCTCCCCGGCAATCTTCTCCTCCAGCTTAGGTCTGAGCGTGGTCAGGTCGGCGTTGTGGCCGCGCAGGTTCCAGATGTGCAGGTTTTCGGCCACGGTATCCACGCAGAGATGCATCGCCGCCATTTGGGTGACGATGGCGGCGATGCGATGATGTGCCGCCCACGGATGCAGCTCAAAGTTTATGAACAGCACCTTGCCTTCGTGGGTGGCCCTGCCCCAGAACGGGATGCCCGCGGCGATGGAGACGGACAGGCCGAGCAGGCACCATGACTTGTTGGACTTGGAGGTGCCGCCGATAACCAGCTTGGAAGCGCGATGGAGCAGGCCGGCCACCACCTCGGTGGGCGGCAAGGGCCGTTCGGCGCTCATATCGGCCCATGTGACGATTTCCGGCAGCGGCGAGGCCAAACCGACGAACTCGGCAGGGTCACGCTGGGCGGAGGGGGGATGTTCTATAATCATGCGTAGGCTTCCTTCAACCAAACCAACCGTTGCAGTTTCTCTCCACGCCAAGCACCGGGCACCCGGACAGGCTGGGAATAGGTGAACATCTTCGGATCACAACCCAGCCCATGCAGCGCGGCCTTCAGCCTGTTCTCGTTGCGTGGGTTCCTTGGCCGGTCAAACCAGCCATGCAGACTCTTTCCGCCTGTATCGATGATGGCGTGCAAATTGAATTTGGCCCATTGGTTCAGCCACATGAACACGGCGCCCACCGTGTCCTTGTCCAGTTCGTCCGACTCAACCACCAGGAACTGCGTTCCGTTAGTGAACTCATTGCCCCGTGAATAGGTTCCCGGTTTGAAGGAGCTGGCGCAGGTGAAGTTTCCCATCACCGGCCCAATCTGCGCCCATTCAGACGCAGGACGGAAGTGGACGCGGTGCTCGGGCTTGCCTGAGCTAAAAACGTCTCCAATCCAAACGTGGGACGTTTGCGGCCATATCCTGAGCCACATCCGAAATTGCTCATCCTCGGCACGATGGCCGGTGGCCCTAGGGCTTTCCTTTTCAATCGTCGCCAAAGGCCAGCGGTAGGCGTCGAACACCTGTGGGCGGGCGGCAAAGAACATTTCTTTAAGGCTGACGAGCAGAATGGCCTCCTGCTTGGTTTTGCCCTGTTCCTTGGCCTGTTGCGCCACCACCTCACGCGGGATGATGACGCCGCGGTTCACCACATCGCCGGAACGGATGCATTTGCCACCCGGCAGCATGATCTCCCAATCGTGCCCGCCCAAGGCACGGCGCAGTTCCTTGTTCCTGGCATCCACGGCAGACTGGCAGGAGGCGTGGACACAGAAGATGGTGGGAGCGCCATCGATGTGGACGCGGCAATCCTTCGCCTTCGTCTTGCTGGTGTGCAGCGAAGCGCCGGGGCAGGCACAATAGCCCCGCGTCTCGGTATCCCATTGGACAGGGCCGAGCAGATGGATGGTGGTTGTGCGCGGGTCCATGTTAAAACGGTTGATTGGCTTCGTCCTTGGCCCTCTTCAAAAAGTCGGCTGGGCGCTTGATGATTTCGTCGGCGATTCTGGCCGGCAGCCGCCACAGATTCTTGACACCCCACTTGCGGTAGATGAACACCATCACGGCCTGCTCCGTCTCAGGATCGCCGCCGAGCTGGCGCATCAGTTCCCAGCAGGTGGTAGGCGGAAGTAGTGGATTCATAACTCAAGCCCCAAGACTTCCAAAATGAGCGCGAACTCTTCCTTGAACATCAGCACCTCGTCAGGCCGCATGGCGCTGGAGGCCAGGTCGAACAACGAGCCGACATCACACACGCGGGGATGGCGGGCCATGATGCCGCCGCGCTTGTCCACGGCTCGCATGATGGTGGCGAACTCTCGCTCTGGATACTTGGCCCGGTAGGAGCGCATGTAGGAGCGCATGTAGTCGGATTTTGTTCTCATGGGATTGTGTGTCTGTTTATTAAATTGGGGCTGTTTCAGCCGCCCCACGCTAGTTGCCTTGCCGTGCCATGCCTGGCCAGGCCCCGCCGCGCCCTGCCATGCCGAGCCACGCCGAGCCCGGACCTGCCAAAATCAATTCCACTCCACCGCATACCTTCCAAAAATCGGGCGGAACGTTCCAAGCCCAAGGATTCCGCCTTGCTCCACCATTTTCTTGAGCGTTGCTGAGTTGAGGATGTTGTTGTCCTGAATCTCAAACTTGAAGCGGACAATCCATCCAGTCGGTATCATGGGCCGCTCTTTGGGATTCGGGATTCCGTCCTTGAGGCGGGCAACGTGCTGAACCACCGAGACGCGCTTGTCTTGTGCGGTGTATGTTCCGCCGTGTTGGTCAAGCAGCGGGGCGAACATGGGATCGTCTCCGTCAACTGCTTCGATGTTCACGAAAGATTGCACGCCAAGCGCAACCTCACGACCCTGCTTTCCGTAAAAACGCTTCGCCACCGATGGCGTGTTTTGGGCTGACAACATGCTGAACACGTTGAGGACCGGGATTCCATATTGACCAGCCGCGTTCCTGTAACCCTTGTCCAGGTTGTCCAGCTTCGTCTTGTTGTCGCCCCCGTATCTGTCGAACAGAATGGGCCGGATGCCCCGGAGCGTTGCTGTAAGTTTTGTAAGTGAGTTTTCCATGTTTGTGTTTTTCAATGACCTCTTTGGTTTCAGCGATAGTAAGGTCAAACCATTCGCCGTTTCCGCTTGGCTTAACTAGTCTGCGGTGCGCCATCTCAAGATGGATCTGCGTCTCTAGTTGCTCGGGAAATTCTGTTTCAATCCAACCCACAACGGTCAGCGAGCGGGGTGACCAAACGTGCGCCTGCCAAAGTCTGCGGGCCAATGCCGGGCATGTTTTGCCAATCTTGCATTCGCTGCCGTTGTGGAAAAAATAGACTTTGCCGTTCATTTAAAAATTGAGGCTGTTAACCGCCCGCCCCGCTCGTGGTTGCCAATCCTTGCCGCGCCAGGCCCCGCCTTGCCTCGCCGCGCCGTGCCCCGCCTTGCCCAGCCGCGCCCAGCCCCGCCGTGCCCAGCAAAAATCAGAACGGTTTGTTCATATGTGTGAAAGCTTGCTGTAATCGTATTTCCGATGCCTGGCGTGGTGGCACCTCGGGCAAAGCCACTGAACTTCAAGCGGCTTAGAGTAGTCGGTGTGGTGAGCATCAACTTTTGCCGCACCACATTCTTGACAGGGCTGCTTGCAAATCTTCCCGGCCTTGAGCGCTGAATTAACGGCAGAGTGAGCTTTATACTTCTCTGGATTTTTCGCCCTAAACTGCTTGCAATACGCAGCCCTGGCAGCAGCCCGTTTTGGTGATTTGCTTCGCGCCCGATCATATTCCTGAATCCGGTCAATGTTCTGCGCCCTGCGCTTGGTCGCGTCTGACTTGGTGCAGGCCTTACACTTGTTGAGCCTCCCGTCCCGCATCGCTGGATGCGCATAGAACGCATCCAGCGGCAGGACCGATTTGCATTTGAAGCATTGCTTCACGGTATGATGTCAAAAGGGCACTTGGTCGTCGGCCTCCACTGCCGACGCCGCCGGTGCGACTTCGCCAAGCTGCTCGGCGAACACCTCGTCCTTGTGGCTGGAGTTGTTCTTCGCCGACCACTCACGCAGACGTTGGATCGTCTCCTTCATCTTGAACTGCCCGCTTGGGGTCATCTTCTTGGTCGGCTTGGAAATGGCCGTCACGCCCGTGAACTCCTTGCCCGTCTCGCCCACCTGGGTGGACACAACCAACGAGCAGGACGCGCTTACGAGCTTGTCGAGTTCAATCTTCTCGTTGTCGCCAATGGGCTTGCCACGCCAGCAGGACAAATCCTTGTTCAACGCTGCCTTCGGATGCAGGCTCAACGTGTAGTTCTTGCTGATGGACTTGGGCACGCCAGCCGCCGTCTTCTCCTCCACCTCCCACACAATCTTTACCTTGTTTGAAACCTTGGGCTTGCCCTGGAAGCTGCCCATCACTGGCCCGAGGTTGATGATGCCGACGCACACGGCAGGATGAATGCCGTCGCTGACTCGCTCAAAGGTTGAGCTTGGTTTGTTTTCAACTGTTATCATGTTTCGTTCTTTCGTTTTGGTTTTGGTTTATTGGCTCACAACATCCGTGCTGCCACGTTGGCTGTGATCTCCAAATCGTTTTTGAGGTATGCCAGCGCAGACTCGCGGTCGCTGGCGAATAGGCTGGCAAAGTTTGCTCCGCTGCCGGACTTCATGCCGGCGCCCAAGTGCCGGGTGATGCTGTCGAGGTTCCCGTGCGCCATGCGGTCTCCGAGCTGCCAGATGTCGCGCAGATCGATGAAGTTGTCGTGCCACTGCACGCGCCCCTTCCATGTGGTGAAGATGCCCTTCGGCACCTTGATGCCGTGGTGCCATGCGCGACGAACCATGAACGGCAGGTCAAACGCCTTGATGTTGAAACCAACCACAAACTGGGTGGTCAGCGTGTCCGCGATGAGTTCCAGCCCGAACTCGACAACCTGCGCCTCGGTGGCGGGCGCCTCATGCAGGATCTGCTCCCCCACGCTGAACGTCTCAGCAGTGAATGCCATGTAGCCAAACGCCAGCACTTGGCCGTAGCGAGCGTCCAACGCCGCCTTCGCACTGAAGTCGGTGAAGTGGCTGGCCTCGGCCTCGGCAATCTTGGCAGCCACCTTGTCCGGGTCTTTGGTGTTGCCCAGTTTGACCTCGTCGGGATTGAACGCGGGACATAGGCCGCGCAGGATGGGCTCGGGCAAAGCGCCCGTTTCGATGTCGATGATCAGTTTGTTCATACGTTTTTCGTTTTTATTTCTGCCGTGAAACCAACCGCCGGCTGCCAGTCCACCCGCTTCCGGCGCAGATAGCGTTGGTGCTGATCCTCCTTCATTGCAGCCGAGTAAATCGGGTCAGCCATCGCCGCCTCATACTCAGCCCGAGCGGCCCGGAGCCGCGCCTCACGCCGAGCAGCGTTCAGCTTGTGCGCGGCTGCGTGAAAGTTGGTCATCCACTTGTTTTTCATTTTTCGTGTTTGTTGAAAGTTTCCCCGGCTTGCCATTTATTGACTCGGCCTGCCGGGGTTTTCCTTGTCGCCCAACTCGACGTGTCGAGGCTCAGAGGGCGGGGAAAGTTTGGGAACGTGGCCGCCGTAGCGGTTTTTGATGTCCTCGCACTGCTGCCAAAGGCTTTGAAAGCCCTTGCTGCTGACGATCACCGGCCCCAGCTCTAAAAAGAGTTTGATGGTCCGTTGCAGCCGCTCGTACTCGGCCACGTCGCGCTCCAGAACGTAGTTCTCCAGTTGTAGCGACAGCTCGTCGCATCGCTCGTTCAGGCGCGTGACCTCGGACTCTAGGCTTTCGATGTGCCAGCGGTAGGCGTTCATAACAGTGTTGCGATTGCGAAGCCTGCCCAGCCCGCAGCGGCCAAGACTATGGCCACCACCAGTTGGCGTTCTAGTTCGTCGATGCGCCATTGCTGGCGGTAGCGGCGGCGCTGGTCCTCGGTCCAGCGTGATTCGATGTAGTCGTGGTCATTCATGGTTTGTTGCTCCTTCGTTGAATGTTGGCTCCAACTTTGACTGCGATGAGAGTTAGCAGTGACGGGATCACCCACATCAGCACCACGAACAGTCCGATTTTCATCGCGCCCTCCTCTTGGGTTGCCGCGCCGCCAGGCAGCCGCGCACGATGCACGCGCCGTAGCCGGCGCAGAGGCAGAGGATGATTATGCCGAATGTTGTGGTCATAGTGTTACCTTTCTTCCGACGGTCTTCTTGGAGCCAAAGCGCCCGCGCAGGTCGTCGATTCGGTTGTTGCGGAACTCGCGGAATGCCATCGCGGTGTAGTCTTTGAGGCTGACGCCCAGCTTGAGGCAGTCCTTTTTGATGCGCATAACGTCAGCGGCTGGGAGTTCGATGTTGAATTGCTTGCTGCTCATGCCAGCTACATTACTAGGAACCTAGGAACAGTCAAAAAGAAATGTTTGCCATTCCTAGGAATGGGCCTACCTTAGGGGCGTGGACATTGAACAATCCCACCGAAACAAAAATGAAAACAAAAACGAAAGTCAGGCATGAGGCTGAGAGGCATCAGGTCAACGCCGATGTCCCTGCCAACCTGCAAAGGGCGTTCAACACCTGTGTCGCCATGCGTGGCATCACCAAAAAGGATGCCGCCATCACGGCCATACAGGAATGGGTGAACAAAACCTGCAAGGAACTGGGGGTCACGCTCCCTTTTGAGTCGCTCCTGACCCCCTTTATTTGCGATGCCCACAATGGCATTGTGGAGACACCGATAGCGGATGGCGACGGGGTCGTAGCTCATTTGGTAGAGCGCGTCAATGGCATTGACGAGGTAAGGGGTTCGATCCCCCTCGGCTCCACGCCGCCGGATTCAACAACCGATAAGGCGTATGGAATCGGAACTGTGTCCAGGGACAGGGAAGCCATGTGTTCACAAGGTGTTGGTAACTCAACTGCTCCGCCAGGCGGAGCTGCGCCTCGGCGGGAAAGGAGCCTTTGCCGACCCGCCTCTTGCCACCGTCGTTGCCAGCCTTATCGCGGCCAAAAAGGCCGCCCGCAAGTCCGCCCGATACGTCACCAGCCTTAGGCACTACCTCACCGCCTTCGCCAAAGCACACGCAGGCGCCACCATCGGGTCCATCACCGCCGCCCACCTCGTTGAGTGGTTTGCCGGCCGCAATGAATGCCCGAACACCATGAGGTCAAACCTGGGCCGGCTTTCTTCCTTGTTCCACTATGCCATGCGGCAGCGGTTTATTGATCATAACCCGACGAAACAAATTGAGCCGCCACAGGCTGACCTTGCCCCGCCTGAAACACTCACACCAAGGCAGGCCCACACCGCCGCCCGCTTCGTGCGGAGGTTCTTGCCCCGATTCTGCACGGTCTTCGCGCTCATCCTGTTCGCAGGCTTGCGGCCCAGCGAGGCGCGAGCAATCCAGCGTTCCGACATCAACACAATGCGCATGACGGTGATGGTGCGGGTGTCCAAGGTGCGGCGATTCCGTGTCGCGCAAATCCCGGCCTGCGCCGTCCCCTACATCACCACTGGGGACGCTCCGCTTAACCTGACAGCCTACCGCCGCGCCCTGCGCGACTTGAAGCGCCGCACCGGCTTTCCCATCGGCCAAGACACGCTGCGGCACACCGCCGCCACGTATTGGCTGGCGCTGCACCAGAATGCGTCCACCGTCGCGTTCCAGATGGGCAACAGCAGCTCAACGCTCGCCAAGCATTACAACGGCCTGCGCGGCCACGATGAAGCACGGCAGTTCTTCATGCTGGACCCACTACCCCCCCCCGCACAACCAGCCTGATGTTTGACAGGCGCCGCTGATTAATACACTCCGAATCCCGACACTTTGTCGGGATTTCTGTCGGGATTCTGGCTGCAAGGCCCGGCGGCGGCTTCTAAGATTTCTGACAATAATGCGGCACGGGCAGTCGAACTCCCGGCACCTTGAAGCTGGCCCGCGCTACTTTGCCCTGCCTCATTCCAGTTTGCAGATATTTCAGCATCTGAGGTCGGCTCAGTCCGGCCTGATCGGCCAGTTCCTGTGTCGTATGCCAGCCCGGAGGCGGCTTCTCGCCAACCTGCGAGACGCGGAGAGCTTTGAGTAAGGCGGCGGCGGAGTTCATACTGGAAGGCGGAATTCGGTTGTGCCCTGCGGCCATTGCCAGAGGCTCAAATGCGTGGTCTCGCCGTCCGTTTCTCCGAATACCAGGCCATAGCCCCAGCTCAGGGTGCTGGTGGCACGGTTGGCGTATTCCATGAGTGGGATGTCCGCCATCGTTCCAACACAATACGCGGTTGGGTTGTCGCTGCGCCGCCCGTTCGCAACCCCAGGTCGGTGGGCGTGCGCGACCACCGCCCGCCCGAATGCGTTCGCAGTTTCGACGAGAAAATTCTGGCCGTAAAGATGCCCGTGTCCAAACCTGTAGTTTCCAACATGGAACCAGCCCTCTTCGTGGATTGTGTAGGGGACGATGTTGCATGTCTTTTTGTTGATCGGCGCGAACATGTCCTCCTTCATCCGTGCCGCCGCCTCTGCCACGATGGCGTGGTTGGAATTGCAAAGGTCTAAGGCTCGCTGCTCATGGTTGCCGATGCAAAATGTCGTTGGGGAAAATCGCCTGAGAAAGTCTTGGCCTGCCTTGATGTCAGCCCCCGGCCTCTCTGAATCACCGCTCTTGAGCTTGGACCGCATTAGGAACGTGCAATCGTAGCAGTCCCCCAAATGTATGCGGATTTCGGGCTTCCACCTATCGATGAACCTTAGGACGGCCCTTTCGCACGCCTTGTTTATGTACGCGCCGTGCGAGCAGCCTACGGAGATTAGACGCTGGTGCTTTCTCATAAAGTTTCATCAAGTCTGCCGCACGGTTGAAAGGTGGTTGAAGCGGCTTCATGTGTAGCGTTAGCTTACTTCTCAATTCGGCGGAACCGTGAGCGCCACAAGATGTCAGCCATCTGCGTGGCTGTCCGCGTCACCTTGCTCTCGCTCCAGTCTGGCGCGTAGTGGT
>Ga0208784_1000811_pt1 | contig 14113 bp, 18 predicted proteins | sample DEB19_08_DNA_FD_184531 | JGI IMG/M metagenome (GOLD analysis project Ga0208784, IMG submission 184531) | Aqueous microbial communities from the Delaware River and Bay under freshwater to marine salinity gradient to study organic matter... | ecosystem: Environmental > Aquatic > Marine > Coastal ... | reverse complement strand
TGATGCGTTCGCGTCGCCGCTATCAGCACTAGGAGACATCCGCCGTGGACAAGATCAAGGCACTGCTCGACGAACTTGCGAACATCACCGCGCAGATTCAAGCCGCGATGGATGCCGAAGAAGCCCCCGCCGGCGAAGGCGACGCCCCTGCCGCTGACGCCGCCGAAGAAAACTCGCTCCGCTCGCTGATGGAGCGTGCCGACGCGATCAAGGCCAAGATCGAGTTTCTTGAAAAGGTGCAGGCCAAGGAGGCCGACCTTCGTGCCGTGCTTGAGCGGTCTGCCCCCGCTCGAAAGATCGAAGCCCCCGAACCCAAGGAGCCCGAAGTGGAAACCCGTCACTACGCCGTGCCGAAGTCGCACGGCCCACTCAAGGCGTTCACCGGCCCCAACGCCGACGAGCGAGCGTACCGTGCCGGTATGCACATCAAGGGCTTCGTGTTCGGCGATGCGGAGGCTCGGCGGTGGTGCCGTGACCACGGCGTCGAGAGCCGCGCTCAGGCCGGTGGCATCAACAGCCTCGGCGGCGTGCTGACCAGCCCAGAGCTGTCCAGCGAGATCATCCGGCTTGTCGAGGAGTACGGCGTGTTTCCGCAGTTCGCCAAGCGGGTCAACATGACGTCCGACACGCTCGTCTACGCTCGTCGCACCGGAGGCCTCACCGCCCGCCCGGTCGGCGAGAATGTCGAGGTCACCACCAGTGACGTGACGTTCGACAACGTCGAACTCACCGCGAAGATTTGGGGCGTGGCAAACCGCACCCCGAACTCGCTCATCGAAGACTCGGTGATCGACCTCGCCGACGCGATGGCTGTCGAGACGGCTCAGGCGTTCGCCGAGGCGTCGGACAACGCAGGCTTCATCGGTGACGGCACGCTGACGTATCACGGTGTCACCGGCATCACGACGAAGATCGTGCAGTCGGCCTACTCCGCGTCGGTCGTGACCGCGACGAGCAACACGACCTTCAGTGATCTCACCATGAAGAACTTCACCGATCTTCTGGCGAAGTTGCCGATGTACGCCCGCAACCGCAACGCGCGGTGGTACATCTCTCCTGCCGGTTGGGGTGCCGCGATGCTGCGGCTCGCCATGCTCCCCGGCGGCTCGTCCGGTGCTGGCGGCAACTCCAGCAACAACGTGGCGAGCGGCTTCGGCGAGACGTTCCTCGGTTATCCCGTCACGCTCGTGCAGCCGATGGTCTCCGACCTCACGGGCACGACCGGCAAGGTTGCCGCCCTGTTCGGCGATCTGTCGCAGGCCGCGATCTTCGGCGAACGGCGTGCCATCTCGATCAAGACCGCCAGCGAGCGGTTCATCGAGTACGACCAGACGCTGACCTTCGCCACGACTCGCAACGCCATCGTCGTGAGCGACCTTGGCTCGACGAGCAAGGCTGGCCCCGTTGTTGCCCTCAAGTTCGGCTGATCCTGACCACACTCACTAGGAGATTCTGACCCCATGAACTTCGTCGCTTCCACCAAGAGCGTCAGCAAGGCCGAAACGTCCGTGGCACTGACCGCGACGCACTCCGTCGAAATCGACACGCTCGGCTTCGACTTCGCCTCGATTGACGTTGTGTTCTCGCCGTTCACCTCGGCCTCCGGGCCGACGACGGCTGCGAACGTGCTTCGCGTTGCCCAGAGTGATTCGGCTGGCAGCGGCCAGACGAACATCAGCGGCTTCGTCGGCGGCACTGACTTCACGGTTGGTGCCGGTGTCACCGCGACGTCGAGCGTTGGCTACATCCAGCGGTTCGACATCGACCTCCGTGGCAAGCGTCGATACCTCACCGTCTACGCCACCCCGGCGTCGACCTGCGGTGTCGTCACGTCCTGCCGACTCGGCAAGGGCGAGGCTGGCCCGGTGTCGGCGACCGACAAGGGTGTCAACGGCGTCGTCGTCGGCTGACCGCTTGACGTCAAGAGCATAGTGGGGGCGGCAGACCAGCCCAAGGGTCTGCCGCCCCCTTTGCGTTGAGGCACCTATGCTGCTGCAGGTCGGAAGCACTTCGGTTGATGTTCGCTGCGAGGCCGTGTTATCCGGCCCCCGGTTTGGCCCGCTGATCAACATCTTCGGCTTCATCGAGGCCATGATGCCGCTCCACATTCGCCCCACGCTGGGGCAGGGTGCGTTCTGGAGCCAAGTGCTGACGCGGATGCTGGAGAAGTTTGAGCCGACGACCGAGTACATCGTCACGCTCGATATGGACACGTTCGTATCAAAGGAGCAGATCGAACATCTATTTGCGCTCGCGATGACGTTTCAGTGCGACGCTCTTGCCCCGCTTCAGACCAAGCGGGAGGACGGGAGGCCGATGCTGACGCTGCTCGACACGCTGGACAACCCGCCCGAAAACGGCGTGACGCAGGTGCCGAAGGAGTGGTTCGGGCACCCCGTCCAGCAGGTCGACACGGCCCACTTCGGCTGCACGATCATCTCGACCGCCGCCTTGCGGCGCATGGCGAAGCCGTGGTTTCTGGAGACGCCAGACCCGAGCGGCTCGTGGGGGGACGGCAGAACCGACTCCGACATCGGATTCTGGCGGCAGTTCAAGGCCTCTGGCAACCGGCTCTACGTCACGCCTCGCGTCTGCATCGGGCACGGCGAGTACGTCATCACGTGGCCCAGCCAAGACCTCGGCAAGCCCGTGTTTCAGTATTGCAACGAATGGCAGGAGACACGCAAGCCCCCGGCATCTGCATGGAAGGTGGGTGAATCGTGAAGATAGTGATGAAGCGGCATCACGGCGCGTACAAGCCGGGTGAGGTCGTCGACCTTCCCGACAACGATGCCCGTGCGTTGATTGCGTGGGAGTACGCGTCAGAAGCACCACCGGCGGACAAGCAGCAGACGTTGATCGAGACGGCGAGCGTCAGGCCAATCGTAGAAAGGGCAGACGTCACGCCACGGAGGAAATAGCGTGACACGATACCGCAGCCTCAAACGCGTGACCGCCCCGGCAGCGGAGCCAATCACGCTCGCCGAGGCGAAGGCACACTGCCGCGTCGACACCAGCGACGACGATACGCTGATCGAGGGCATGATCGTTGCGGCGCGTGAATGGGTCGAGGACTACGTCGACCGCTCACTCGTGACGCAGCAACTCACGATGAAGCTCGACGCGTTCCCCACAGAGGTCGAGTTGCCTCGCCCGCCGATGATCGCAAGCGGCACCGCGACGGCCGTCACCATCACTTACACAGCAGATTCGTCGGGGGTCACCGCCTCGCTGTCGCTGTCATCGTGCCGCGTGGATCGCGACTCGACGCCGGGGGTGATTCGGCCGCTGTACGCCAGTTCTTGGCCGAGCCATATCTTCGACAAGAACGCTATCACGATCACGTGGTGGGCCGGATACGGAGCAGCGGCGAGCGTGCCGCAGCGGGTCAAGGCGGCGATGCTGATGTGCGTTCACGAGTTGTACGAAAAGCGTGGCAACGCAGCGATGCCGGAAGCAGCCATGCGGCTGCTCGATACCGTCTCGTGGGGGTCGTATACATGACGGTCGAAGGCCGAGCGATCATTGACATTGTTGTTCAAGATCGAAGCGGCACGGCTTCGATCAACACGTTTTCGATGAATGCCGTCTATACGATGGACGGGAACAAGGTTGCGAAGTTCTCCGGCGTCGTCTCAAACGATGAGTTTAGCCCAGCGATGGTGAGCCTGTACCCCGCTGGCATCGACAGTGCTTCCGGTGTTTACCGAAACGCTGCTGGCGATGAAGTGCTCATCGAAACGCTTACGTTCGTCGCCATTCAAAACAACGGTGGCAGCGACATCCTTTACGCCGACGGCGTTACCGTGGGGACAATCCCGACCGGGCAAGCCAATGTTTTCCGGCGCACCATCGAGGGCTGCGACGACAGCGGCAACTGGCCCTATCTGCTGACCACGGCGGGAACCGCTTCATACACCGCGATTGTCTACGGCACATGATCTCTGGACGCTTCAACGTCGATTGCCTCATTCACGACCGCTCTGGAGCGGAGCGGCTGAAGGTGATCGCCCTGCGGTCGGGCACACCGCTTGAAACCGGCGAGGCGGTGTTCATCACCGGCACGGCATCGACCAGTTTCAAGAGCATCCCGTTCAACACCTACCGCAACGCTGCGGGCGACCTCGTGACCTTGAGCGAGCAGACCCTGCTCGCCTTCTCGTGGTCTGGCTCGTCGCGTCGTGTGCTCTACGACACCGGCGGCAGCGAGTGGCGGGTCGGGTCATCCAACGGCTCGGTCGCGGTCACGACGCTCGGCAGCGGCGAGTCGCTCCTCGGCCTTGCCGCTGGCAGCGGCACAGGCACCTACTCGATCATCTTGTGGGGAGCGACGTGATGGACGCTGGGACGCTCCGCGAACGCATCACGATCAAGCAGGCGACCGAGACGCGGAGCAGGCTCGATGAGGTGCTGCTCGACTACAGCACGACGTTTGCGACGGTCTGGGCCAGCGTTCAAGGCGTGACCTCACGCGAGTACCTCATGGCAGGACAGCAGCAGGTCGACATCTCTCATCGCGTCAAGATTCGCTACCTCGACGGGCTGACCCAGCAGATGCGTGTCGTGTGGCGAGGCCGAACGCTTGAGATCGTCTCGCTGCTTGAGCAGGAGAATCGCAGCGTCCACGAACTGATCTGTCAGGAGATGCTCTGATGGCCGTCGCCGGTGTCAAAGTCAGTCTCAACACGGACGAACTCAAGGCGTTTCTCAAGCAGATACCGACGTTCTACGACAAGGACGCCGCGACAAAAGCACTGCACGCCGCGATCGGGAAGGCCATCAAACCGTTTGCAACCTATCTGAAGAACGTCTCGCCGGTCGGGCCGACCGGCAACCTCAAGCGGGCGGCTGGCAGCAAGGTCGTGTCGTACCGGCGCGACGGCGTGGCGGTCGGCATCGTCGGCTACACGCGAGCGGGCAAGACCGGCCAGAGCGCGGCTGGCGGCACGGTGCGGGCCGGGAAGGATCGGGCTTTTCATCAGTGGTGGATCGAGCAAGGCACGGACGACCGCAAGATCACGACGCCGAAGGCACGGGTCTATATGCGGAAAAGCCCGACCAAGCCGTTCCGCCGCGTCCGCAGGGGCATCAGCGAGATGGTGCGTGGCAAGGGTGTCTCGCACCTCGTCGCCGAGCAGACGCCGACCTACATCGCCTCGTCGTACAACAAGCTCGGCCCGTTCAAGATCAAGCAGATGCGGGGCGGCGACGCCATCGAAACCAGCCCAAAATACCCGCGAGCGTTTTTCAAGAAGTCCAAAACACCGATCATTCTCAAGGGCATCAAGCCGGGCGGCGTTGCCGGAAGGCCACCGCTCAACACCGCGTGGCAGGCGACGCAGGGCGAGGTCGCCGCGATCCTGTCTGCGGAGTTGTCCCTGTCCCTTGACCGGGCGTGGCAGGCACTCCAGTTCCGCGACCGTGGAACCCTGAGCGGCACCGACACGCTCTAGGCTGCAAGGGTCGCCGGGTGCCGTGGCATCATGAAGCCATGCCGCTCAAAAGCCCAGAGCACGCCCTCGCGGCGGTGCTCGTCTCCGACCCGGCGGTTGCCGCCGTTGTCGGCACCGACGTCTACCCCGTGATTGCGCCGCAGGCGGTCGACCCGCCGTTCGTGACGTGGCGACGGTCTGCCGTCCAGCGGGAGCACTCGATGTCGGGGCCGGTTGGAACGCCGACCGTCATCATGGAGGTCGACGCCTACGCCACGACCTACGAGGCAGTAAGAGAGTTGGCAGACCGCATCCGGCTGGCTCTGGATGGGTATGGGGGTGTCCCGGCAGACTCGGTGGAGATCAAGCACGTCAGTCTCGACAACGAGGCCGACGGCTTCATTCAACTGGCGGGCGGCGATATGCCGCCGGTCTACAGCGTGACGATGACGTTTTCGGTGATGTGGCAAGAACTCTAGGAGCATCTACGAAATGGCCGCTACCCCACATGATGGATCGGGCACAAGCCTCCGGCTCCAAGCGACGCTCTACACCGTGTCGAACATCGTCATCACCTTCACCGACCCCAACGCCGGGGCCGAGAAAATCGACGTCTCTCACCTCGGTCTGACCACCGGGGCGTCGATCCTGACGCAAGACAAGCCGCTCCAAGGCTCGACGACCGACACCGGGCGTCAGGTGCAGTTCGACTACTTCGGTTCTTCGATCATCGCGGACGCCTCGACCGGCACCTGCACGATCATCACCAACGGCACCACGCTCATCAACGGCCTCGCCTATACGGTCAACTCCAGCACGCTGACGCTGGCGACCAACGACGCCATCAAGGGGCAGGCGACAATTCGCATCGCCCGCTCGTAGTCGTCGTGATGGAGGCCCGCCATGCCGACGAACTGCGCGGGGGTCACGGCGACGTGGGATAGTCAGTCGTTTGGTGAAGTCACCAAGATCGACATCAAGCGGGGCGGTAGCCTTCCCGACGCTCGCGGCAGCCGATGGTCGATTGACGCAGGGACTATAGAGATAGCGTCCTTTTCGACCGCGAGACTGACGGCAGACCAGTACGGCAGGAAAGCCGTGCTGGCCTTCACCGGCGGCGGGCTTACCGCCACGACGAAGGCAATCTGCCAGACGCTCAACGTCGTGGGTTCCGTCAACGACGTGACGCGGTACGTCGGCATCTTCCGCATTGTGATGGAGTAAACATGGCACTGACAGCAGCAGAACTCGCGGCCCAGATTATGGCCGCCGACGACCTCGGCATCCTCAAGGTGGCGGTCAAGGAGTGGCCGGGCAGCGACGGCGAGCCGATGACGCTCGGCATCCGTGTGATGACCGTCGGCGAGCGTGACGCCTACGAGCGCGAGTGGATGGGCAAGCGAGAAAGCGGGATCGAAAACTTCCGCACGAAGTTCCTCGCCCGATGCCTCTGCCATCCCGAAAACGGCGAGCGACTGTTCACCGACGAGCAGGTGGCTCAACTCGCTGGCAAGTCGGCCAAGGTCGTCTCAACGCTGTTCGACAAAGCGATGAGGCACAACGCGATGAGCGAAGCGGATGTGGAGGAGTTAGCAAAAAACTGAACGTCCGCCCGACGAGACGGTTCGTGTTTCGTCTGGCGGGGTTTTTGAAAATGACGGTGGCCGAGTTGGAGCGGCGAATGTCGTCGCAAGAACTTGGCGAATGGATTGCCTACACGCGGTACTTCCAAGCGATCCCAGACCCATGGGCTGAGACAGGCTTGGTCGTGTCGGCAATCCTTTCGCCGTACTGCGAAAAAGGAACAGCACCCAAAGCATCTGACTTCAACCCGATCGACTCGCCGCCGCAACACAACGATCAGGCTCGCGAAGTCCTGCTCGACCTTCGCAAACAACTTGGATTCGACGACTGATGGCAACCGTTCTCAGCTTGGCGATGAAGATCACTGCGGATGCCTCCGGCGTCCAGCAGAAGTTGTCGCCCGTCGAGAAGGCGTTCAAGCAGCTCGACGCCGAGGCGTCAAAGGTCACGGAGGTTTTCAAGACCTTTGGCGATGCGAGCGCGGGAGCGGCGAAGGCACAGCAGCAGTTCGCAACCGACATGGGGTTCCTGCTCTCCGCGCTCAAGACGGGCAAGATCGACGCGGAGGAGTTTGGGCGGCAGTTTCAGATCATCTCCGACGAGGCTTCGGCCTACGCCGACGCGCTTGCTGAGGGGGCAAGGATCACCGAGCAGAACCGCACCGAGGAGGAGAAGCGGGCGGCGGCGATTGCCAAGTTGGACGACCTGCTCGCCAAGGGTGCCATCGACGAACGCAACTACGCGATCGAGAAGGCCAAGGCGACCGGCGAGGCGGCGGCGGCGGCAAAGGAGCAGGAGGCGGCAGAGAAGGCACGGGCCGACGCAACCAAGCGAGCCGCCGAGATCATCGAGGCGAGCCTGTCTGCCGAGGAGAAGGCCCAGAAGGAGTTCTCGCGGGCGACGGCAGAACTGGACAATCTGCGTGAGCAAGGACTGCTGACCGAGGAGCAATATGGTGCCGCGCTCAAGCGGTCTGCCGACGCCTACGCGGAGGCGACGGTAGCCGCCGCCAACTTCGGCAAGGAGTCGAAGAAGGCGGGAGAGGGCAACACGCTCAAGTTCAACGAACTCAGCGGCATCCTGTCCGCGCTTCCGGGGCCGCTCGGAAGCATCGCCGGAAGAATGTCGGGCCTGTCGTCGGCCGGAGAGGGGCTGTCGCGCGTGTTCTCCGGTGGCATGACAAACGGTTTTGCCGCGTTGAAAACACAACTGACCGGGCTGGCGTCGCCGCTGAATCTCGCCGTTGCTGGCGTCGCCGCGTTCGGCGTCGCGGCGACCGCGATCGCCAAGGGCTTGGGTGACCTCGATAGCCGCGTCGAGAAGTTGGGCAACACCGCCGACAAACTTGGCATCTCGTTTGAGTTCATGCAGACGCTGGAGGAGACGGCACGGCGTAGCGGCTCAAGCGTCGAGACACTCAGCACCGCGTTTGGCAAGTTGCAGAAGAACGTCACGGGCATCGACGAGGAGAGCAAGGCGGCACAAGCCGCACTGGAGACGATCAACGTCACCGCCGACGAACTGCGAGGCATGAAGCCCGAGGAGCAATACAAGCTCATCGGCGAGCGGCTCCTTGCGATTCAAGACCCAGCCGAGCGCACGGCAACGGCCATGAACTTGTTCGGCAAGACTGGTGCCGAGTTGCTGCCGTTCTTCAACAACCTTGAAAAAGCCGCTGCCGATATGGAGCGGTATGGCCGTGCGCTAACTGACCTCGACCGTAAGAACGTCGACGCCTTCGGCGACTCGATGGACAAACTCGCCGTCGCGTCGCAAGGGCTTGGGCAATCGCTGCTCCTGCCGTTCGTCGGGCTTGGCGATGGCATCGCCACGGCGTTCGCGGAGGTCATCTCCGGCGTCACGGCGATTGTTGACCCGATCGGGCGGGTGCTGGAGCCGGTGCTCACGACTATCGGGAATGTCATCGAGGTCATCGGCATCGCGGTTGGCACCCTTGGCAAGAACATCGGCGCGGTGTTCAAGCCGTTTGCCGACCTCGTGCAAGCGGTGTGGCAGGCCGTGAGGCCGCTACAGGAAGGCATTGTCAGCCTCGTTCGCTATCTCGGCGATGTTAGCACGGCGACGACCGAGTGGGCCATGTCTTTCACGCCGATTGGCGTCATGGCCGATGTTGTCTCTGGACTTGCCGAAACAATCAGCCGCGTTGTGACGATCATCACGACCGCGTTCTCCAAGGTTGGAGGGGCCGTCTCGGAGAGCGTCGGCGGCGTTGTCGAGTGGGTGTCGAAGGCCACGTCAGTGTTCCTTGAGTTCACGGGCCTTGGGCCGGTGCTGACCGGCATCGGAAACGCAATCTCGACGGTGTTTGGTTCGATCTCGTCGGTGTTCTCGACAATCGCAAACGCGATCGGCGGCACGGTCGGGCGGCTTTTGACCATGGCCGAGAACTTCCTCGGCATCGAGCGAGCCGCCGAAGGTGCGTCGACCGGCATCGACACCGCCTCCGAGAGCGTCAAGGAGATGACGAAGGAGGAGCAGCAGGCGTTTGACGAGTTGCAGAAGGCGATCGAGAAAGGCGGCGAAGCACTCAACGGGGCAATCGAAAAGGCGAGCGAGTTCGGACAGGCTGGCTTTGATGCGGCGTATGAGTTCCAGCAGGCTCTTGCCGACCTCGCCGACCAAGCAGCGGAGGGCGACCTCAACGCCGAGCAGTACGCCCGTGGCGTCGCACTCGCAACCGCCGAGTACGACAAGCAGATTGACCAACTCAAGCAACTGCAGGAGGAAGAAAAGAAAGCCGCAGACGAGGCGAAGCGTCGAGCCGAGGCCGACGCCAAGGTCGTTGACCAACTGCTTGAGCAGCAGCGGATTGACCGCGAGTTTGGAGGCGACTCGGCACGGGCCAAGGCGGCAGAGCAAGCCCTCGTCATCGAAAAAGAGATCGCCAAGGTCAGGGAGCAGATCGCGGCGGCAAAGGATAGCGGAGACGCCGCCGCCGTGGCGGCTGGCGAGCAGCGGCTTGCCCAACTCGGCACGATCCTCGACGAGCAGAACGCCATCGCGGACGGCTCGGCTAAGGCGGCGGAAGACGAGAAGAAGCGGCTCGACGACCAGCAGAAACGAGTGGACGAGATGCTTGCCGCCTCGCAGGGGCAGACCGAGATCGAAAAACAGATTCTTGAAGTGCAGGAGCAGCAGAGGCTCGCGGCCGACGCCCTGACGAAAGCACGTCTTGAAAACAACCAAGCCGACGCCGATGCGGCGGCGGCGAGGCTGGCACAGCTCGACCAACTGGAGTCAAAACTCCAAGATCAAGAGCAGGCGATCCAGCAGGGCTTCGGCGATAGTTTTGAGGAAGCGTTCGGGCAAGTAGACCGTGCGATCGGCGACTCAATCGACAAGGCCTCCGAGTTCGGTCAGGCGGGGTTCGACGCCGCACAGCGGCTGACCGACGGCATCGCGGCCGCTCAGGAGCAGGCCCGCCAAGGCATCCTCAACAAAGAGGCGTTCGACCAAGAGGTCAAGCGTCAGCAAGACCTTTTCGACAAGGAAGTCGAACGTCTCGACGAACTGAAAAAGCAGCGAGAAAAGGACGCGGAAGACCTCATCAAGCAGCAGGAGAAGGCGGCTGAGGACGCCGTCAAGGAGCAAGAGAAGTACCAGCAGCAGGAACTCAAGGCTCAGGAGCAGTTCTTCCAAGAGCGGGAGAAGGAGCGGGCCAAGTACGCCGAGGAGCAAGCCAAGGCCGCTGCCGCCGAGGCCAAGCGTCAAGAGGAGCGGATTCAAAAACTCAACACGCTCGGCGAGCAGAAGGTGTCGGTGCAGGACGTTCGCACCAAGGAGGGCGCGGCGACCGTGCTGCAATTGGCGACGACGGCGCAAGACCCCGCGCTGATCGAGGCAAGACTGCAGAGCAAGTACCTCAAGAAAATCGCCGACGCCACGCTCAGTACGTCGGAGCGGCTTTCCGGCCAGACCGTCGCGATTGTCGGCGCAACATACTTCGGGTGAACGATGAGCATTGTGACCAGCAAAGAACTCGCGAGAACATTCGAGAACACGGTCGACGGGCAACCGCGTGCCGTGCGACGATGGGCCGTCGTTCTCTCCGACGACACGCTCGACGGCAACCCGATCACGGAAACCGAGCTTGCGACGCATCTCGGGATTACGACGTGGGGCACCGTGCATCCAAGCCTGTCGGTTGCAAAACTCAACAAGTTGACCATAAACGAACGATTCGGCGACTCGCCGTATCACGTTGAGGTCGTTGCGGAGTACGGCAACGTCACGACAAACCAGACGCTCGCGCCGATCTATCGAACGCACGAGTGGTCGTTTGAATCGTCGAAGCAAGAAGTGCCAGCGTTGTTTTACTTCGACGGCAGCACCAAGAAGCCGCTGACCAACTCCGCGTACGACTACTTTGAAGGGCTGACCGTCGAGGAGACGCTTGTCAAGGCAACGGTGAAGATGAACCTCACCGCTTTTCCGACATCACAGATGATGGCGATCAGTTGCCTGAACTCAGACACGTGGTTCGGCAGTGACCCCTACTCGTGGAAGGTCGCGGGAGTAAACACGACATACATCGACGAGGCATACAACGGCGTGCAATACCAGTACTGGGCGACGACCTGCGAGCTTCTTTTTCGGCAGACCGGATGGGTGATGCAACTGCCCGACGTCGGGTGGAACTACCTCGATGGCGGACAAAAGCGTCGCGCCATGGTTTTTGATTATCAAAACGGTGAATGGGTTGCGTCGCCCAATCCCGTCGGCCTCAACGGCAGCGGCCAGCAGACCCTAGGCGTGCCTGCAATCCTGCCTCGCAGAGTCAACGACGAGGCGGCGTTCGCGAGCCTGTTCGGGACTCCACCGGAGTGACGCGTGGCTAAGAACAGAAAAACTCCGGTTCAGTTTACGCTTGAGTCCTCCGAACGAATCGGACGGGTTGTTCGGGCTGCGGAGACTGCTCGCGCTCCGTCGAGGCCTCTGTCGTTTGAGCCGTTTTTTGACGGACGAAAAACGAGACAGGTCAGAGCGGCGACGTTCTCGGGAACATGGCCCGTTGGCTCGGCCAAGGTGGTCACGTTCAAGAACGCGCCGACCGCAACCGCGACAGTGACGAACCTCTCGTGGCCGATCACCGGGGCGCACTCAAACGACGACTGCATCGTCGGCAAGGACGGCACATCGTGGTATCTGGTTGTGCCGGTGCTTGCGACGGCGACGGCGTCGTTCGCCACAACCACGCAACAAAAAACCTTTGCCGTTGGCTTCTCGTCGCGCTCGATCATCGACTCGCTCGCAATATCGGCGAACCTCGACACCAACTCCTGCGCGATCACCGTTCACCAGACCGCGTCAACGGCGTCGATCACGGTTGTGACTCAGACGGCAACCGGAGTGCTCGTGACCAGCGGCGTCACCGCTACCTATCTCAAGATCAAGGGGTCGTGAGATGCCGTGCCCGTGCTGCGGTGGAGGACGTATTGCGTGGTGCCCAAACGTCTGCTCATACGGCGTCGTTGCCGACGGCGTTGATAGTTGGGATTATCGTTGCCAAGACGCGACCCCTCCGGCGTATTTTACTGGTGGATGGAATGCAGGAAGCACGACAGAGATTGACGAACTTACAGCAGGCAGTGCTCCAAGCATAGGCTGGCAGGGTGTGGCAAACGGATGCGGCGGTTCCGCGTTGTCGATTGGCGGCATAGGGTTAGTGTGGCCGAATCCAGACAACCCAGCCGACGACGGATGCGGATTATATTACCGCTACAAATCACTTGCCGTAGGACAGGGGCGACAGGGGCCAGCACTCAACAACATCATGGGCGGACTCGCGGCAGTGTTCTATGAAGTAATCTTGGGGTACGCCACAGACCCTTATGACGTTGATGGGCCTCGCTTATTCAAATCGCACGAACGCGGCTGCATCATACACATATCTCCATGCGCCACGAGCGACGGCTCGATGAGTTGCGACTACCCGGAGCCGTGCCAGATGAGTCGGGCGCATTGGTCTGTCAGGGCGTGGCTGCATTACCTCTATTCCGAAACCGGCAACGGCGTGCCCTCCGGATCAAGGCAGGAGGTGTATGAACTCGGAAGCACATCTGCAATCTTGAGTGGGCCTGCGTTTTATTCTCAGGCGAGTTGTGCAAGTAGTGATCGAAAACAACCGCCGCAGCCAAACAGGCACCACTGCTACAGCGAGGCTCCGGCTTGGGCTGCGTGCGATTCTGAGACATACACTCCAGACTTTCATCTCCCCGGAAACGTCACTGCAACCGTAAATCAGTCTGGGGTTAGCATTGGCATTGATGGTGGTTCTGTCTCGTTCGGTTGGGATAACGCGACCACAAGCGAGATTGGCTTCGGGCCTGCAATTCCGTCGTATTGGGTTCGTGACTTTTCTGCGACGTTTGTAGGGCACGGGGAATGCTGCTTCCGTGATTGCGACCCTTACACGAACCACTGCTGCTCAAACCCGTTGCCATGATTCGCTGCAAGATTCACCACCTTGACGAACGGGCGAGGCAGCGAGGCAAGACGCTCGCCGATGTCGAGGCTTGCATCGTGGAGCGAGACGGCGATGAGATCACGGTAGACACCGACCACGACGCCTACCCAAAGGCAACGTCGCAACCTCCGGCGATGATTTCACGAGCCAAGAACTTCGCAGTCGCCGCAACGCAACACGTCGCAGCCGGTCGGCCTCGTGCGTCAGACGAGGAGATTGAGCGGCGGTGGAATATCTGCCAGCCATGCGAGCACTTCAATGGCAGCGTCTGCGTGAAGTGCGGATGCGGCATCAGCCGCGATGCAAAGATTCTGAGCAAACTGGCATGGGCTGACTCGAAATGCCCAGTAGACAAGTGGCAGCGAGTAGACACATGAGGAGCACCAATGCCAGAGGATCACACGATCACAATCGACGGCAAGCGGTGGCTTCTCCGTTTCACTCGCCTCAACGGCCAGGCCGATGGCTGGACGTTTTTTGGCGATGCAAAACGACCACGCATCCTGATTGACGACCGGCTAAAGGGCGGGCCGAAACTCGAAACAATCCTGCACGAGATTGCTCATGCCGTGCTCGGGCCGACGATCTCCGAGGAAAGCGTTACCGAACT
>Ga0208784_1000810_pt1 | contig 14119 bp, 5 predicted proteins | sample DEB19_08_DNA_FD_184531 | JGI IMG/M metagenome (GOLD analysis project Ga0208784, IMG submission 184531) | Aqueous microbial communities from the Delaware River and Bay under freshwater to marine salinity gradient to study organic matter... | ecosystem: Environmental > Aquatic > Marine > Coastal ... | reverse complement strand
CACTACATTAGATTACAGTGATTTGAGTGGACCACCAAATTTAGCTACAGTGGCAACAACTGGCAATTATAATGATTTATTGAATAAGCCAAGTATACCAACAGATTTAAACGAATTTACAGACAGTACACATTTACTATTTGATGGACAATACGGCAGTTTAACTGGATTGCCAAGTATTCCACAAAGTGTTACAGATCTAATTGACACAGACATAGTAAGTTTAGTCAACGGAGACGTTTTAGTATGGAACGGTGTTTATTGGATCAACGATCAATTGAGTTTATTAGATTTAGGAATTAGCGATGGTTCTGCCGGACAGGTATTAACCACCGACGGCGCAGGCGGCTTTACATTCAGCACAGTAGTCGGCGGTGGCGGCGGTGGTGGAGCAACTTATTCGGTAAGTGCAGTAACAGCCACTGGCGGCACAAATTTGCGTTTATCAGGAAGTGATGCATCTGTTGATGATGTTAAATTTGCCAACGGCTCAAATATTGCAGTTACAAGAACAGATGCCAGCACTATTACAATATCTACATCTGGATTACATGCTGTAGCCACAAGTGGAAGTTATAATGATTTAACGAATACTCCATCATTGTTCAGTGGTGACTACAACGATTTAACAAATAAACCAACAATACCGACTCAGTTGAGTGAATTAAACGATGTATATCTTGCTGCTGTTAGTCATGGTGATATACTAAGATATGACATCGAAGGTGGTATATGGACACCATACTCTTTCCCAACTGATTTTGACAATCAAACATTGAGCATATACGGTAATCAACTTTCAATCAGTGGCGGTAATACAGTAACCATACCAGCCGTGGTTACAAGTTATAACGACTTGACTGACAAACCCACAATACCCAGCGCAGTCAGCCAACTTACAAATGACAGCGGTTATTTAACTGCTATACCTGATGAAACTTTAGCAACAAAAACCGGAGCAACCGGCACAGTTGCTCACGACTGCACGACTGATAAGATATTTGTTCATAGTTCTGTAGCAGCTAATTTTACAGTAAATCTAACTAATTTAAATTTAGCTTCAAATAAAGCCACTGTAATTACGTTACTGATAAATCAAAGTTCAACAGCATATATGCCCACTGGATTACAAATTGGCGGATCAACTGTGACAATTAATTGGCAAGGTAGTTCTAGTGCTCCAGCTGGCAATGTCAACAAAAAAGACATTGTAGCATTCAGCATTTTTAACGTAGGCGGGACTTACACTGTTCTAGGACAACTAGTGAGCTTTGGCTAATGTTTAAGGCCATACGATCTTTATCTGGAAGTTTTGGTGCAGGCCGCAGATACTCTGGTAGGATTGATTCTCCCACGCAAATTTTAAGCAATACTTACTGGTTTAGTTCTTATGATAATTCAGCAGTTGAATTTGGATCAGTGTTAGCAAATAATGCAACAGTAACAACTTGGAAGGATCAATCAGGTGCAGCGCACGATTTAAACAAATCAGGTAATGCCAGTGTAAAGCCAATATATCAGTCAAATATTAAAAACGGTCATGGCGCTGTGTATTTTGATGGAGTCAATGACAGTTTAAACTGTAACCCAATTACTTTTTTGCAAAGCCTAAGTCAATTCACATTGTTTGTGGTGGCAAAGGCAGGCACACTAGCTTCCGGTGCAACATTGACCAGCACCGACACTGACGGATATAAAATATTTTATAACGGAACAAACTGGGCTGTAATTGGAGCAGGAGGCATTGCTGCTAGTACCACAGTGCCCGATACCAATATGCACATCTTTACCTTGGTTTTTGATGGATCACAAACCGGCAATGCCAATAGATTAAAATTCAATATCGATCGTGTAAGTCAAACTTTGACATTCAGCACAAATGTAGGTACAACAACGTCAGCCAGTGCAACATATTTTTACGCTGGACAAAACAGTGCCAATGCGGGTTTTTTTACAGGTCATATGGGAGAAGTTATATTGTATTCTCGGGCTTTGACGTCATCAGAGATCGACAGTGTTGAGCAGTATTTTATAAATCGTTGGGCCATTTGATTTTAAATAAATAATGCTATGACACAATCAATCGTAATTCAAAGCGGTGTAACGATTACTAACGGCGTAACGATCCGCAGCGGCACCGGAAGTCCACCGTCATCAGAAACATATTACCTTCTAACAGAAGATGGGGACATTTTAACAACTGAATTCGATGAACCATTAATAACAGAGGACGGCAGCTGATGGCCAATAAAAAACTAAGTCAACTTACAACAGTGGGGTCATTGAATGACACTGATATAATTCCCGTAGTGGATGGTTCGGGCACTAAAAAAGTTGCTGCATCGGTAATAAAAACCTACGCTACCAGTGGACTGTCTACAGTAGCTACCAGCGGTGACTATGCAGATTTAACCAATAAGCCAACAATTCCTGTAGACATCAGTGACTTAACAGACACTGGTGGCTTACTTCCAGTAGCCGCCGTAGAAAGCTACAAAGGATTCAAAGCTCACTACGGCAGCATGTATAACAACAATGATGATCCTAACGGACCTATCAATAAGATTGTAATCTACAAAGACTCAGTATCCCCTACTAGTACCATTGATGAATCAACTGGCAATGACAACTTTACTGTAACCGAATTGTTGGGAAGTGATGTGGTCGCAATGTTAGTAACCATTGGTAATAATATTGTTCAAACACCTACATCAGAACTAAAGACATTCGCTGAATCTATTATTGATAACGTTATCTTAGATGGTGGTGTTGAAGGCAATGTCAGAAGTGCAGTAGATATGAAAACTGCATTCTACGATAATTTTGCCACATTTAGCGCAACTGTCAGTGATTTAAAACCTGACCTTGAATTTTTTGATTTTAACGATCAGTTTAACCTTGTTCCAAACTTTGAAACTGGCAAGGGTGCTACATTCAACGGGCTACGGTATAATATGACCACTGACGCTGTTGAGTCCAGCGGTTGGGGGCAGGGTCCAGGAACTCACGAAGTAGGTGATATTTTTGTTATTCCTGGTAATACAATTCAAGATGCTAACGGCAATTTCCTAGCAACACCGGACAATGATATTACTATAACTCTAACCACTGCTCCAAGTGGTTATATTGGTGAATTTACAGTTAGTGGCACATTGCCTAGACCCGCAGAAACTTGGCCAAGCAACAACATTAACGATGGTGGCAGTGATGAGTATGACGGTGCCAATTATATTGATACAAATTTTGAATCTCAAATTAGCTATAATGACGGCAATGTAGTAAGTGGTAGTAGTGCCTTTGGTGGTGGTGATTATGTAGTAACTTATCAGGACAGTATTTTTGGTGTATTTGCAGTTAACACAACTATTAACAGTATTAGCACCAGCGGTAACAGCGGTTTTGATGGTGAAGGCCAAGCAGAAACAGGAGCTCTATACTCTGCCGCAGCCGGCGGCACCGGAGACATTACATTTGACGGTGTTAAGATTATCGGATCCGGCACAGCGTCTGGGGATGGCTCAGGATACGGCACTATTGAGTTAGTCCCTGCCAATAGTTTATATGCAACAAGTCCCGCTGGAGCCTACGGCCATGGGGGGCAATATCTAGTCATAGATCCAACAAGTCCGCAGCATATACATATTCGAGCCGGCGGTCCGCAGGATCAAGCAGCCGCACAGCTTATACTAGGCGGCGAAAAAGCCAATGTCACCGTAAGAGATCAAAACAATTCTTACAATGAAGATCATTCTGTAACAATTAATACATTCAGTACAGGCGGTGATAGTTACAGTTGGGAATTTGCCAGCAACGGTGACTTAAGAATGCCCAGCGGTGGCGATATTAAAGACAGCAGCGGAAATAGCATTGTCGTTAGTAGTATGGCAGAGCCAAGATTTGATTTATATGCTAATACACTCAATATTGGCACAATACCGAATAGAAGATACGCCGTAGATACTACTCTTACTCCTACTACTATATATCTACCAAGTGGCCCTCAACCAGGTGACACATTTTTCGTCGCTGATGCCGGTGGTGCGTTTGCCACAAGCAACTTAACTATTAGTCGAAATGGTATGACTATTAACGGAGAAGCTAATGATATTGTACTAAACACTAACGGTGACAGTATTGGAATGTTTTGGAATGGTAATACTTGGAGACTGTACGAATGAACCCTTTACTAGAATTTAGACGAGAACAACTTAAGGCCATACTAGGTGATGTTGTAGGAGAAACAGGCCCACAAGGCGTACCTGGACCTGCTGGTAAGGATGGATCACAAGGCGTACCTGGACCTGCTGGTAAGGATGGATCACAAGGACCACAAGGTCCTGCGGGCCCAAAAGGTGACACTGGGGCACAAGGTCCCCAAGGAGTACCAGGACCTGCTGGTAAAGATGCTAGTGTAGTTGCTGTGGCAATGAACTATGCTCAAAGTATAGATAGAACTAGTAGCACTCTTAGAGCACCAGGTATTGTAGCCCGAGTAAGAATAACTACAACGGGCAGACCAGTACTAATCAGTGCCAATGGTGACGCTAATCCTTTGAGCAATGGTGGTTGGTGTAAGATGCAACTATATAGAGATGAAACTGCGATCGGTGTCCCAATACAAGCAGAAGGCGGCAATAATGAAAATAATCCATACAATATGAGTATGGTAGACGCAGCACCTGCCGGTACGTATACATATAACTTACGTATGATACAAAATAGCGGAGACTTCCAGTTTGGTGAGGCTGCTGGTCCTACTATGTATGCTATTGAACTAGGCACAGCAGTAGGTGAGGCTGGCCCACAAGGAGTACAAGGCCCTACTGGTGCTGTTGGTCCTGTTGGTCCTGTTGGTCCTGTTGGTCCACAAGGCATTCAAGGACCAAAGGGTGATCCAGGAACAGGTACATTAACTGATACTACCGTACAAAATAGTATTAGATTAAGTTCCACTGGAGTGGCTCCAGGTACTGGTACAAGAACCGTACAAAGATTAGAATCACAGCGTATAAGTGATAAGATGAAGTTGATCTATAAGTTAGGACAAACTAGTGCCGCAGCAGGATCAGGTGATTACTTATTAACACTGCCCACAGGCATTGCCTTTGATACTACCTATCACCCTGTATACACAGGTGCTATATGGGCAGGCGGTGTTAGCAATATGGCACAATATTTTATTCCTGCCTATGGTGGTATAGTTATTGATGCTCATTGGACTAATCAAATTATGGTGGTGCCCTATGATGCTACAAGATTTAGACTGGTACTTACTAATAATAATAGCCAAACTACTTACCAATTTTGGCATAGTGGTTGGTACTCAACATCAGCAGCCAGCGGCATAAACCTTCAACTACAGTTTGAGATATGGCCTTCAACACCACCTGCCCCACCTAGGGTTGGATAAGTTTAGGTAAATAATAGCATGGACACATTTAGCAAACTTCACGGAACTACAGTAGACCGTTTTCAAATCGGCACAAAAAGTCAACGATTTACACTTACCGGCACAAATTCCGGTGCTGATACTGTGAGTTTGCTAGATCGTGACGGCAATACTTACACAGCTGATGCCACAGTGTTTTTTACTGCTTATATTGTAGGCACAGACACAGCAAATGCAGCATTTTTAATAAAAGGCTGCTACATCAATGGTTCAAGTGGTGTCAGTGGATATGTTACTGATACTTTTGTAAACACCAATGGAATCGCAATTCCTTCAGTATCTTTTAACAGCTCTGGCGCAATGACTATTGCTTGTACGGGCCTAGTAGGGCAGAATTTAACTTGGTCCGCTGCTGTTGACATCGTAAAAATCTAACCAATAACTCAAATTGGTTCGCATTTCCTAATAAATAATACTAGATTAATCACCAATCTTCTTCAGGAGAACCATCGATGGCATTAACCAAGATTAAAAATATCTCAATCGATCCAGATTTTCTAATTACTGGCAATGAGATCAACACGGTGTTCACACTAACAAGTAAAACAGTTACAGTTACGACACCAACACAAAATTTAGAAGCAGCTAACAAACAATACGTAGATACAGTAGTTGCTAATACACACGGATTTAAGAATATTGAAGTATCGGGTCAAGGAACAGTAGTTGCTGACAGCGATACAGACACAGTTACATTTATAAATGGAACTGGTATTATTGTAACCACAAACGCTACAGATGATTCAGTTACCTTTACAGCAGATGCTACCAGTAACGCAACTGGTAATAAGCTAGTTATTAGAGACGGATCAGGTAATTTCAGCGCAAACGTTATTACAGCAACAAGCCTAACAGGTAAATTTACAACGCCGCGTGAGATCGCTATCAGCGGTGATGCAACTGGCGCAGAAAATTTTGATGGCAGTTCAGATATTGATATAGCTTTAACACTAGCAAACACTGGCGTTACTGCTGATGATTATGGTAGTGTAAGTGCCATACCAGTTTTAACAATTGATAGTAAAGGCCGTATTACAAACGCTTCAACTGCCAACGTAACAATTACAAGTGGCAGTGTTACTGATTTCCAAGAAGCAGCTGAAGATTATATTGGTACGATGATAGAAACTAGCACTCACAGTGGTATTAGTTTTAGTTACAATGACGCTAATGGAACTCTAGCTGCCACAGTGGCCAATCAAAATAAATTTGACAAAATTGCAGTCAGTGGAGAAGACACTGTTGAAGCAGATACTCCAACCGACACCGTAACATTTGCGGGTAGTACTGGCTTAGAAATAACAACAAATTCTACTACAGATATTATTACATTTACAAATACAGGTGTAACAAGTGCAGCAGTCAGTGGAACTGGATTAAGTATTAATCAAGCAACGGGCTCCATTACAATTTCAAGCGACGCAACAGCATTGAACACAAATAGCACCATTGTTGCTCGTGATGCCAGTGGGAATTTTGCAGCCAGCGTTATTACTGCTGATTTAGTGGGAGATGTAACAGGTGATGTAACTGGAAATATTACTAGCACTGGTTCTAGCTCATTTAGCAATATTGATGTAAACGGTGGTACAATTGATGACACAATTATTGGCGGCACAATACCACAGGCTATCACTGGTACAACAATTACAGCTAACACACAGTTCAGTGGTGATTTGGTGGGCAATGTTACAGGTGATATTACAAGCGCAGGCAGCAGCACATTTGCCACAGTTGACATCAACGGTGGAAATATTGATGGTACTGTAATTGGTGGCTCAACACCAGCAGCAGCTGACTTTACAAACGTAGTTGTAACTGGTAGTTTAGAAGTTGACGGTGGCGTGCTGTATGTTGATCCAGCAACAAACTTTGTTGGTATTAACGATCTAACACCAGCTGCTGAACTTGATGTAAACGGTGATGCTATTGTTACAGGTAGTTTAACCGTTAACACAAATGTAACAGTTGATGGCAACTTAACAGTATTAGGAACAACAACTACTGTTGAATCAACAGTGACAACAATTGTTGATCCAGTTATTACAGTTGGTCAAGGAACCTACGGCAGCAATGATGGTAAAGCTCGTGGTATTGAATTCAAGTATTACGATAGCCAAAATCGAATAGGTTTCTTTGGTTATGACACTACAGACGGTGTGTTTAAATTACTAAAGAGTGCCAGTAATAACAGTGAGGTATTCACAGGAACTAAAGCTACACTGGAAGCTAACTTAGATGGACATTTTGTAACAGCAAGAACAATTAGCACCAGCGGCGATGCAACTGGTACGACAAGTTTTGACGGTAGTCAAAACGTAGATATTGCACTAACATTAGCTAACAGTGGTGTTACAGCGGGTAGTTATGGTGCAGTTGATGAGGTCGCTACATTTACAGTAGACAGCAAAGGTCGATTAACTGCCGCAGGAACTGCTGCTATTACTATTGACAGTGGTGCAATTACTGACTTCCAAGAAGCTGTTCAAGATGCTGCGGCATTGATGATTACAAGTGCTACACATACAAATGTCAGTGTAACATACAACGATGGTGCAAATACGTTAAGTTTTAGTGTTCCAGGTGCTACATCATTTAGCTCATTTGCAGTAAGTGGTCAAAGCTCTGTGGAGGCAGATCAAGCTAACGATACGATTACATTTGCGGGTAGTACAGGCTTAACAATCACTACAAACGCCACCACAGACACTGTTACATTTACCAACAGTGGTGTTACCAGCGCAGCGGTTAGTGGTGTTGGGTTAAGCATTGATGCTGCTACAGGCGCAGTTACGATTAGTTCAAATGCCACAGACGGCAATAATGCCAATACTATTGTTTCACGTGATGGTAGTGGTAACTTCAGTGCAGGAACAATTACGGCTGACTTGTCAGGTAATGCAAGCACAGCAACAGCACTGGAAACATCAAGAACAATTAGCATTAGTGGCGATGTTGTTGGTAGTGTAAATTTTGATGGTACCGGAAACGTAGACATCGCGGCAACTATCCAACCCGACAGTGTGGCTCTTGGCTCAGACACAACTGGCGATTATGTTGAAGATTTAGTTGCAGGCGTTGGTATTGCTTTAAGTGGTACAGGTGGCGAAGGCTCAACTCCAACAATCACCAATGATGATAAGGGTAGTGATCAAGAAATATTTAAAACAATTTCTAGCTCAGGTCAAGCTAATATTACTGCGGGAAGTAATACAGAAACATTGAACATAGAAGCTGGAACAGGTATTGACATTACAACAGACAATACTACAAAGACACTGACAATTACAAACACAGGTTTGAATGCATTTAAGTATGTTGCTGTCAGTGGCCAAAACACAGTGGCAGCAGATCAAAGTGATGACACACTAACATTAGTGGGTGGCACAGCGATCAGCTTATCAACCGATGACACAACAGACGCTATCACAATTACCAATATGGGTGTAACAAGTTTCAGCACAAGTGGTATTGGTATTAGTGTGAACAATAGTACTGGTGTTGTAACATTGACCAGTGATGCTACACCAAATAATACAGCAGGCACAATTGTTAGTCGAGATATCAATGGTGCATTTAATGCTGGTGATATCGGTGCTGAAGATATTACAGCAGATAGCTTTACAACAACTGGTGCCACAGATACAGGAACGCTAGCAGTTACAACAACCGTTACATTAGATGCATTTACACAGCACAGAGTTCCATTTATTGGTGCCAGTGGTGTATTGTCACAAAGTGCTGATCTAACATTTAATGATGGCACAGATGCACTAACGGTTCCAAATATTACAGTTGGAACACAGGCAACGTTGGCCAGTGCAGCAGTTAGCGACCTAACAGCCACTCGTGTTGTATTTGCTGGTGCTAGTGGTGAACTAACAGATGACAGTGCATTAACATGGAACGCTGCCACAGATACATTAAGCGCAACTAATGTAAGTGCAACTGACGTAGGCACAAGCACATTGAGTGCATCAACAAGCATTGAAGCTCCTGCAATCACTGACAGCGGACTAACAGCAGGTCGTGTAACATTTGCTGGTACAGGCGGCTTACTAAGTGATGACGCAGACTTTACTTGGAATACTGGTACAGATACATTAACTGCTAAGAATTTGGGCGTTACAACTGACGCAACAGTTGGCGGAACATTGGGTGTAACTGGTGCAGCTACACTAAGCAGTACATTGGCAGTTACAGGCACAAGCACATTTACTGGTGACATGACCGCTGGTAATATTGATGCTAGCACAATGGATGCGAGTGGAAATGCAACAGTTGGTGGTACTTTTGCAGTTACAGGTGCTACGACACTGAGCAGCACACTAGACGCAGGTGCTTCAACATTAAGCAGTGCAAGTATTACAAACAACGCTAGCGTGGGTGGTAACTTAAGTGTTACAGGTACATCAACACTGACAGGTAACTCAACAGTTGGCGGTACACTGGGTGTTACTGGTGCTACAACATTAAGCAGCACACTAGACGCAGGTGCGTCAACACTTGCAAGTGCAAGTGTAACAGGTAATGCAACAGTTGGTGGTACACTGGGTGTTACTGGCGAAACAACATTAGCCAGTGCAACAGTTAGTGACTTAACAAGCGGCCGCGTGACGTTTGCTGGCGCAAGTGGTTCGTTAACAGACGATGCAGCACTAACATTTAATGCAGGGACAGGAACATTAAGTACAACAAATGCGATCGTTACAAGCCTAACACCAACTCGTGTTGTATTTGTTGGTGCCAATGACGACTTGGTTGATAACTCTGCCCTGACATTTACATCAGGCACAGGAACATTAAGTACAACAAATGCGATCGTTACAAGCCTAACACCAACTCGTATGGTATTTGTTGGTGCCAATGACGACTTGGTTGATGATGCTGACTTGACATATGACACTGCTACTGATACACTAACAGCAGTAAATGTTACAGTAACAGGCACATTAACAGCACCAAGTATTAGTATCAGTGGTCTAGATGCACATAAAGTCGTATTTACAGACGCAAATGCAGAGTTGATAACAGATGCAGATATGTCTTATGATACAGCAACAGATACATTGACAGTAATTAATATGTTTGTTGATGGTGAAGCATCAATGGACAGTGCCAAAGTTAATGATCTAACAAGCACACGTATTGTGTTTAGCAATGCCACACACGATCTAGTTGATGATGCAGCATTGACATTCAATGCAGGCAGTGGTACGCTAACAGCAGGCGTATTAGCAGTAACAAATGGCGCTACTGTCGGAACTACATTAGATGTTACTGGTAATACAACACTTGGTGGCACCTTAGGTGTAACAGGCACAAGTAGCTTTACTGGTGATATGACTGCTGGTAATATTGACAGCACGACACTAGACACAACCGGCAATGTAAGCATAGGCGGTACACTGGGCGTAACAGGCGCTACAACATTAAGTAGCACATTAAGTGCAGGTGCTTCAACATTAGCAAGCGCAAGTATTACAAATAACGCAACAGTTGGTGGCACTTTAGGTGTAACTGGTGCAACAACTCTAAGCGACAACTTAAGTGTAGCTGGTACATCAACACTAACAGGTGCAACATCAGTTGGTAGCACATTAGCAGTTACCGGAGCTACAACATTAAGCAGCACATTGAGCGCAGGTGCTTCAACATTAAGCAGTGCAAGTATTACAAACAACGCCAGTGTAGGTGGTAATTTAACTGTAACAGGTACAAGTGGCTTTACTGGTGATATGACTGCTGGTAATATTGATGCAACTACAGTTGATGCAAGTGGTGCTGTAACAGTTGGCACTACATTAGACGTAACTGGTGCCGCAACATTTAGCTCAACAGCTGACATCACAGGCAATACAACAGTTGGTGGTACACTGGGGGTTACTGGTGCAACGATAATAAGCAATACATTACACACAACTGGTGCAGCCGACTTTGACAGCACAATGAATGTAGATGGAAATACTACATTAGGTGGTACGCTAGGTGTAACTGGTGCAACAACCTTAAGCGACAACTTAAGTGTTACAGGCACATCAACATTGTCAGGTGCAACATCAGTTGGTAGCACATTAGCAGTTACAGGGGCAGCGACCCTAAGCGACAACTTAAGTGTTACAGGCACATCAACACTAACAGGTGCAACATCAGTTGGTAGCACACTGGATGTTACTGGTGCTACAACACTAAGCAGCACGTTGAACACAGTTGGTGCAGTTGATTTCGACAGCACATTAAACGTTGACGGAAACACCACATTGGGTGGTTCATTAACAGTTACAGGTGCTACAACACTAAATGACCCATTAACTGTAAATGATAACACATCTATTACAGGCACACTAAGCGCAGGTGCTTCAACACTGGCAAGCGCAAGTGTAACAGGTAATGCAACAGTTGGTGGTACACTGGGTGTAACAGGCACAAGCAGCTTTACTGGTGACATGACTGCTGGTAACATTGATTCTAGCACATTAGATACAACTGGTAATGTGTCAGTTGGTGGTACACTAGGAGTTACAGGTGCTACAACACTAAGCAGTACAGCAGCTATCAGCGGCAATACAACAGTTGGTGGTACATTAGTGGTTTCAGGTGCTACTACAGTTAATAACACATTAAATGCAACTGGTGCAGTTGATTTCGACAGCACAATGAATGTAGATGGAAATGCTACATTAGGTGGCACATTAGCAGTTACAGGAACTTCAACACTAACGGGCGCAACATCGGTTGGTAGCACACTGGCAGTTACAGGCGCTACAACATTGAGTAGCACTTTAGGTGTTACAGGTGCTGCAACATTAAGCAGCACATTGGATGTAACTGGTAATACATCAGTAGGTGGTACACTAACAGTTACAGGCGCTACAACACTAAATGATCCATTGACTGTAAATGATAACACATCTATTACAGGTACATTAGGTGTTACGGGTGCTGCAACATTAAGCAGCACATTAGATGTAACAAGTAACACAACAGTTGGTGGTACATTAGATGTTGATGGTGCAACCGAAATTACCGACACATTACATGTCACTGGTGCAGTTGATTTTGATGATACACTAAATGTTGATGGAAATGCAACAATTGGTGGTACATTGGCTGTAACAGGCGCAGCTACATTAAGCAGCACATTGGATGTAACTGGTAACTTTACACTTAATACAGATAAGTTTACAATTGATGCAGCAACAGGTAACACTGGTATTGCTGGCAACTTAACAGTTGATGGTGACTTAACTGTAAGCGGTACACTAACAAGTATCAATACCACAAATACACAGATTACTGATAATACAATCCTATTAAATCAAGGTGAAGCAGGTGCAGGTGTTGCTAACGGTGCTGGTACTTCAGGTATTGAGGTTGATCGTGGTAGTTTAGACAATGCAACGTTCGAATGGAATGATGCTAACGATACATGGCAGTTTGGTGTTGGCGCTAGCTACGCTGATGTTGCTCTAAATAATTTAGCAGTAACAGCATTGGCGGCAGGTTATGTCGTTTATACTGGTGCTGATGGACTACTCAAAGTCGATGATGATGCAACTGCATTTTCTTACAATGATGGTACAAACACATTAACCGTAGAAAACATGATGGTGAATGGCACATTAACGGCAGATGGTATTGGTATAACAGGCCTAGGTAACAACATGGTTGTCTACACAGACGGCACTGGCACACTATCAACAGAAGCAGGCTTTACATACGACGCTGGTACAGATACTTTAGAAGTAGTAAACTTGGATGTAACTGGCAATCAAACTGTAGTAGGTACATTAGATGTAACTGGCGCAGTAACAATGAGCAGCAACTTAGATGTAACAGGCAATACATCAGTAACTGGTACTTTTGCTGTAACAAGTACAAGTACATTTACTGGTGACATGACCGCTGGTAATATTGATGCTAGCACAATGGATGCGAGTGGAAATGCAACAGTTGGTGGTACTTTTGCAGTTACAAGTGCTACAACATTAGGCGATACACTAGCAGTTATCGGTGCCGCAACATTTAGCTCAACAGCTGACATCACAGGCAATACAACAGTTGGTGGTACACTTGGTGTAACTGGTGCAGTTGATTTTGACAGCACAATGAATGTAGATGGAAATACCACGTTAGGTGGCACACTTGGTGTAACAGGTGACACAACAATGAGCGCAAATGCAACAGTTGCTGGCACACTTGGTGTAACTGGTGCTACGACATTAAGCAGCACACTGGATGTTACTGGTGCTACAACATTAACCAGCACATTGGATGTTACGGATGTCACAACACTGCACAATGCGTTGAACACAGTTGGGGCAGTTGACTTCGACAGCACGTTTAACGTAGATGGTGCTGCTACACTTGGTAGCACATTGGCTGTAACTGGCGACACAACAATGAGTGCTAATGCAACAGTTGCTGGTACACTGGGAGTTACTGGTGCTACAACATTAAGCGATACGCTACATACAGTTGGAGCAGCTACATTTAGCTCAACAGCCGACATCACAGGCAATACAACAGTTGGTGGTACACTTGGTGTAACTGGTGCAGCAACGTTAAGTGATAACTTAAGCGTAGCTGGTACATCAACACTAACAGGTGCAACATCAGTTGGTAGCACACTGGATGTTACTGGTGCAGCAACGTTAAGTGATAACTTAA
>Ga0208784_1000808_pt1 | contig 14146 bp, 13 predicted proteins | sample DEB19_08_DNA_FD_184531 | JGI IMG/M metagenome (GOLD analysis project Ga0208784, IMG submission 184531) | Aqueous microbial communities from the Delaware River and Bay under freshwater to marine salinity gradient to study organic matter... | ecosystem: Environmental > Aquatic > Marine > Coastal ... | reverse complement strand
GGCAAGCGCAGGCTTTGGTGGCTACCTCAGTAGCCCACACCGTCAATCAGGCTCGACAAACCTTCTACGGGGCAAACGATGACCTTATCAAAGGGGTTCAGTGGGTTAGTACGTTGGATGCTAGGACAACTCCAATATGCCAGTCACGGGATGGAAAGGTATACCCTGTTGATTCTGGGCCTCGACCACCCGCGCATTTCCGCTGTAGAAGTACCACGGCTCCTGTTCTCAAGTCATGGAAGGAATTGGGACTTAAAGAGCGAGATATACCCCCAGGAACCAGAGCCTCTATGGATGGTCAAGTACCCGAGGCTGAAACCTACCAGACTTGGCTCAAGAAGAAATCGCCAGCATTTCAAGACGATGTATTGGGGCCAACCAGAGGGAAGTTATTCCGCGAAGGAATGACATTGGATCGTTTTGTCGATGAAACAGGACACGAATATACCTTGAAACAATTACGTTCCAAGGACGCCGCGCTATTTAAAAAGGCCGGTATTGACTGATTTTATTTTGTGATATAGTCACGCCAAGCGTGATTGTGTCACGTTAACCCCCGTCCCTGTGGGACAAACCATCAAAACCAGAGGTATCGATGGAAATCAGCGAAGAAGAACTCAAGGCCAAAATTGATGAGGCTATTGAGAGTGCAACCGGAGGTCTGGTCAAGAAGAATCAGGAACTTCTGTCAGAACTGAAGGAAGCGCGTAAGGGTAGAGCGATTGACCCTGCCGAATTGGACAAGTTGCAGGCCAAGATTGACGCATTGGAAGCGGATCTCGGTACGGCGCACAAGACCAAGAAAGAGCAGGAAAAGGCGCTCAAACTGGCTCAAGATGCTTTGGCGTCAGAGTCTGGTTTTACCCAGAAACTTCTGCTTGATAACGGGTTAACGGAAGCATTGGTCAAAGCCGGTGTAGCAACTCCTATGCTACCGGCGGTAAAGGCTATGCTAGGATCACAGGCAAAGGTTATTGTCGATGGGGATGCCAGAAAGGCAGTCATTGGCGATAAGGATCTGACAGAGTTTGTTTCAGCGTGGGCAACCACGGATGAAGGCAAGCACTTCATCGCGGCCCCGGCCAACGGCGGCGGCGGTGCAAGCGGTGGAGCCGGTAACGGTTCTGGCGCAAAGGTTTGGACTCGTGAGAAGTTTGACGCCGCGTCACACTTTGAACGGTCTGAATTTGCTAAAGCTGGCGGGAAGGTGGAAGGTTAATTCCTGATACCTCTCGTCGGTGTAACAACTGACTTGAGGTATTTTTATGTCAAATGTTCTCACAAATCTCGCAGCCGACATATACAAGGCTGCGGATGTTGTAGGCCGCGAACTCGTCGGCTTCATCCCTTCAGCAACCATCAACGGTGATGCAACGACTCGTGCCGCTAAAGGCGACACGATCCGTGCGGCATTTACCCGCACCCCGAGTGTCAACACTTCGTTCGCTCCGTCTATGACCATCCCGGAAGGGACCGATCAGACGGTTGACAACAAGACCATGACGCTCGACAACTACGTCAGCGTTCAGATCCCGTGGACCGGTGAAGACATCAAGCACGTTAACAACGGCTCTGGTTTCGAAACCATCTACGGCGATCAGATCAAGCAGGCAATGCGAGCCATCTGCAACAATGTTGAATCAACGCTTGCAACTGCCGCCTACAAAGGTGCATCACGCGCCGTAGGTTCTGCGGGTACGACTCCTTTCGCGTCCAACTTCAACACGGTTGCCGAAGTTCGTCAGATCCTCGTAGACAACGGTTGCCCGACTGACAACCAGATCACTCTGGTTCTGAACTCAGCCGCTGGCACGAAACTGCGCAACCTTGCACAGCTTCAGCAGGTCAACACCGCTGGTGGTACGGATCTTCTCCGTCAGGGCACTCTGCTCGACCTCCAGGGCTTGATGATTAAGGAATCTGCTGGCGTTGCAAGCCACACCAAGGGCACTGGTACGAGTTACCAGCTTTCTGCGGCAGGCGCTGTCGGTGACACCACCATCAATGTTGATACCGGCTCTGGCACTCTGCTTGCCGGTGACTGCATCACCTTTGCTGGCACTTCTGACATCTACGTTGCGAACTCTGCTCTGTCTGGTGGTTCATTCACCATCGGCGCTCCGGGTCTTCGTTACGCAGAAGCAGACAACGATGCCATCACCATCGGCAACAGCTTCACCGCAAACGTAGCATTCCACCGGACTGCTATCGAACTCGGTATTCGTCCTCCGGCTCTCCCGGCTGGTGGTGACGCCGCTGTTGACATCATGACCGTACAGGACCCCTACTCAGGTCTGGTATTCGAAATTGCAGTCTACAAGGGCTACATGAAGACCATGATCGAAGTTCGTGCCCTGTTCGGCGTGAAGGTTTGGAAGCCCAACAACGTTGCGCTTCTGCTCGGTTAATGTTGATCGGGCCACATCATTCGGTGTGGCCCATCTCTAAGGAGTCCAACATGGCTGAACAGATTAAGACCGAAAAGAAACAGGAAAAGGCGTCAGGTTTTGTGATTCTCAAGCGAGATCCCGAAACGTATGGCCCTCCGTATGAAGTAGCTGTCCCGCCTTCAGAGGTGGACAACTACAAGGCCGGTGGATACGAGCCAGCCTAATTTATCGGGGAGGTTCCCGGATTCCTGTGCCGGTTCTTACTTCCCCACCTAATTTTGAGGATACCGCTATGCCGTTGAAAAAAGGTTACAGCCAGAAATCAATATCATCGAACATCAAGGCTGAGATGAAGTCTGGAAAACCACAAAAGCAAGCGGTAGCCATTGCGCTGTCAGTTGCTAAGACCGCCAAAAAGAAGGCGAAGAAATGAAACGCTATTGCTCACGCATTGCGGTCAAGCCAACTACGCTTACTGAAGACACGGCGTATCAGTCTTGGTACAACTCAGACGTTTTGTCTGTTCGCCTGATTCGGATGCACTTACAACTTGACTCAGCCGATGCCGGTGGCGGCGCAAACTCCATTTACGGATGGCAGAGGATCAAGGGACAACCGACAGGCGGCGATACCATCGTTGCGACTCGTTATGACAATAACGAAGAACCTAGCAAGATGGTTATCAATCGCGCCAATGGTGGATTGACGATGACCGGCGTGACTCGGGAAACCTATTTCCTTGAGCGGTCCATTGTCAGCAAGACCACGGGGTCAGCGTCCACGATTGACTTTGACCATTTGGAAGGATTTATCCTGCTTCCGGGTGAAGGGATCTGCATTTTTGCAGACAACACGGTGATCTCAGGATCTGGCGTCTTTGGCATGATTGAGTGGGTGGAAGAATGACACTAATCGTTGAAGATGGCACTGGAAAGGACAACGCAGAAAGCTATATCAGCGTAGCGGATGCGGATACCTACCATAGCAACAGAGGCAACACCGATTGGGCGGCACTCACAACCGGCGAGAAGGAGCGATTGCTACGTATTGCCACTGACTACATGGTGGCGGTTTATCGCCTCCGCTGGGACGGTTACAGGTACGTCAACACTCAGGCGCTAGACTGGCCTCGCATCTATGTTCCCATCAGGGACATTTGTTCCGTCAATGCTTACCCTGAGTATGTTGATTTTGATGTGGTTCCTAATCAGGTCAAGAATGCCTGTGCGGATCTTGCGCTGAAAGCCAACTCTGAAACCCTTCTGGAAGATCAGAGCCAGCAGACGATCCGCGAAAAGGTAGGCCCGATTGAAGTGGAATATGACAAGTTCAGCCCACAATTCAAACGATATTTGCAGATCGAGAACAGTTTGAGCATTTATTTTGCGTCTAGCGCCAATCAAGTGAAGCTGATGCGGACATGACAGCCCTCGACACCAAGGCCAGAGCGACAGCGGTCAAGCTGATAAACAAGTACGGCAAATCCGTATCGCATACGCTTGTCACCGAAGGAACCTATGATCCGATCACAGGTGACATTTCTGGTGGGTCAACGACTGTGGGTGTGCCCAAGGCCGTCCTTGAGGACTACCCCGGTGAGGCATACGCCTCTGGGCTTGTTCAGATCAACGACAAGAAACTAATGATCGCCGCTTCGGGCAACACTGAGCCCAAGCCTAATGATCGATTCACGGTTGGCTCAGATGTATACACCGTCATTGCGGTCGAAATTATCTGGTCAGGTGAACAGGCCGCGCTCTACGTCTCACAGGTGCGTAAATGAGCATGAAGGACATCACCGATAAGCTGAACGGCGCTATTGATAAGGATATCCGTGGCAGAACGATAGAGTTGTTTAAGGCTATCATTCTCACCACTCCGGTAGGCAACCCAGATTTATGGAAAATAAACCATCAGTCTGCCGCGTATAACCGGGCCGTTTCAGATGAAAATTATCGCTTGCGCCAAGACCCAAGCAATCTAACCAAAGCAGGACGGTTGAAAAAAGGGCGTAAAGTCAACGATAGCATGGACATCAAGAAACCTGATGGGTATGTTGGTGGACGCGCAAGAGGAAATTGGCAATGCTCTATCGGCGTCCCAATACCGAATGAAATTGACCGCATTGACGCTACTGGCGCGGGGCCTATCGCAGATGTTTTGGCTACTGTTAAGGCGGGGGAAATCAACTATCTCTCCAATAATGTGCCATACATACGGCGACTGGAATACGAAGGTCATTCAAGCCAAGCACCCGAGGGCATGGTACGGATTGCCCTTGAGCGTTTTGGACTGGGTGAAAGTACATGAGCATCGTTAACATCCGAGCGGCTCTCGAAACACGGCTGAATGCCATGTCACCGGCCCTTGCTACGGCATGGGAAGGAGTGCCGTATACTCCTGTGACAGGAACGCCGTATCAGCAAGTCAACTTGCTGTTGGCGGGTACAGAGAACCCCACGTTGGGTGATGCCATGTATCGCGTCACGGGGTTCTTACAAGTTTTGTTGTGCTATCCACCGGGGACAGGTCCGAAGGCGGCGGCAACAAGGGCTGAACTGGTCCGAGATCAGTTTCGGCGTGGATTGGGTCTATCGTCAGGCGGTACTGATGTTCTGATTGATCGCACCCCAACGATTGCACCGGCAATCATTGATGGAGATCGTTATCGCGTCCCGGTTACGATTTACTTTTCGGCAGACATTTTTCCTTCGTAAGAGGTAGACACAAATGGCAAATATCGCACAAGGCGTAAGCAAGATTCTTGCTTACAAAAAGCAGTCCGGGCTTGGCTCCCCTGCATCTGGATCTGGTGGTCAACAGCTTCGTCGTACCAGTTCAACGATCAATCTGACCAAGGAAGCGTACCAGTCAGCGGAAATCCGTCCTGACCAGCAGATCGCTGACTACCGTCATGGCCCGAAGCAAGTCACGGGTTCAATCGCTGGTGAAGTTTCACCGGGAACCTACAAGGATCTGATGGCATCCGTTCTCCGTCAGGACTTCACCGCTGTTTCTTCCATGACTTCAGCGGCTATTACCCTGGTAGCTTCTACTGGCGTCATCACGTTCCAGACCGGCAACCCGCTGACCTCTGGCATCAAGATCGGCATGGTGGTTCGTCTTTCTGGCGGTACGCTCGTTGCGGCCAATACCGGCAAGAACCTTCTTGTAACCGGTGTGACTTCAAGCACTTTGACCGTAAGCCCTCTGAATGGCGTGGCTCTGGCAAATGAATCCACCTCAGTCACTGGCGTTACCGTTGCGGTCCCCGGCAAGGTGTCCTACGTTCCTGAGTCTTCTCAGACGCACGATTACTACACCGTCGAACATTGGTTCAGCGACATTTCACAGTCGGAAGTATTCTCTGACGTTTGCATCACCAACGCCGCTGTTTCTGTACCGGCTACGGGTCTTGCAACCGTCAACTTCCCGTTGGTTGGTCTTGGTATGTCAACCGGCGCATCACAGATCCTGACCTCTCCGTCATCTATTAGCACTTCTGGTGCTGTGGCTGGCGCAAATGGGCTTCTGTTTGTTGGTGGATCTGCGGTTGCAGTTGTTACCGCCATTGACTTTGACGTCAACGGCAACACGGTAGCGGCTGATGCAGTGGTTGGTTCTAACAACCGCCCTGATGTATTCCAGGGCACTGTTGGTGTAACCGGCAACATGACGGTCTACTTCACCGATGCAACCTTCCGCGACTACTTCATTGACGAAACGGAAGTCGCAGTCAATGTTGTGATGACTACTTCCAGTGACAAGGCCGCTGATTTTGTCAGCTTCCAGATGAGCCGAGTCAAGGTTGGTGGTGCAGATGTTGGTGATGGCCAGAATGGTCTGACCCGCACCTTCCCGTTCGTTGCTCTCAAGAACACCGCTGGCGGTGCTTCTGCGGCGAACTACGCATCAACCATCATGGTGCAAGACTCTGCGGCATAAAGTCGCAAGTAAGCGAGAGGGGGCCTCACACGCCCCCGCTCACCTTTTGTTAAAACAGGAACCGAACATGACTAAAAACACAGGAATTTCGTTGGACGACCTTAACCTGGTTGCCGCGAGCGAGAACTCATTTGAGTTTGAATACTTTCGCCCTGATGGACGGCCTACAGGCGTCTACATCAGCGTTTTGGGGTCACAGGCCCCCAAGGTACAGGAATGGATCAGAAAGACGCTAAATCGCCGCCGTACACAGGAAGCCATTGCGGCCAAGCGTGGCAAGGAAGTTGAGCGACTGATCGAAGATGACGAACAGTTTGGCATCGAAGCGGCGGCTATCCGTGTTTGCGGATGGCGTGGTATTGCAGAAGCCTACAGCCCAGAAGCGGCACTCATTCTCTGCACCAACAACTCAGAAATCAGGGAGCAGATTTTTGAGGCGTCAAACAACTTGGGAAACTTTACCAAGAACTGATTCGTGACTTGGTAGAATTCGGACGAAGGGAGTTTGAGTTAGACGCTCCCCAGGATGATGGCAGTCGACTCAGAGATCATGCTACAAGCATTTTCAAAGCCACCGGCCAGATGCCAGAGGAATACCAGTCACTCAAACCCCCGGAAGCCGTGATTCATTGCTGGCAATGGTTCCTTGAACTTAATCGAACTCGCGCTAGTAACGGTTTTGGGCAAAACCCTATATGCTATAGCGAAATCGTATCTTGGTCCCAACTGACAGGAGTTGTCCCAGATCCGCTAGAGGTACAGGCTATCATGGCGCTTGATGCGACCTATATGTCTGTGCAAGCGGAAGAAATCAGAAAACGGAGCCAGAAAAAATGAGTGGCGAAACTTACTCAATTTACGTCAAGGTTGATTCCACTCAGGCTCGAAAAGCTACCGAGGACTTGGACGATCTTGCCAAGACCTCGGTGTCCGTTGAAGTTTCACTCAAAAATCTGGGCAAGTCCTCATCTGACGCAAGCAATAAAATTGCTGACGCCACCAAGGCGGTCAAACAACTCGGCAATGAATACCGCAATACCGCCGGGATCATTGACTCGTCTGGAATAGGGGCAAAACTTGGTATGGCTATGGGGAATATAGTCAAAGAAGCCAAGCAACAACGTCCCGAATGGTATATCAAGCAACAATCCGAATGGATTCAGAAATTAGGAAAATCCGCAGAATCCAGCGTTTTGTGGATCACCAAACTGAGCAGTGCTTCTGCCAGTGCTTCGGGTGCGCTAGAGAACGTTGATGCCAGTATGCACAAAGCCGCTGGCGGTATGAACACGCTCAGTAGCGCAGCAAAAAATCTGCATAGTGCCTTTGTTCTCGTTGTTGGGATTGAGATGGCTCGCGCTTTGCGAGAAGGAGTTAATGCGCTAAAAGACGCCGCAGATGCCTATACGGATCTTAAATCCCAGTTGGATCTTGCTACCTATTCGCAAGATGAACTCAATAAAGCCTTCACGGCATCCATCGACATTGCCAATCGTTACTACAAACGTGTTGAGGATGTCGCATCAGCCTACGCCAAGTTCAATCCTATCGTAGCCTCTCTCGGGCGCAATACCGACGACACGGCCAAAATCGTTTCTTCACTCAGCGCTTCTCTGCTTATCAGTAGCAAAAGCACCGTCGATGCTTCAGAAAGTTTCCGCCAGTTCGCGCAAGCCATCTCAGGACCGAATGTCCAGATGGAGGAAATGAATACGCTTATTGACTCTAACCAAGCCTTGTGGCGTGGGTTGCAGAGAGAATTCCCCGGTCTTATTGCCAAGTATGGAACGCTGAAAGAGGCAATCTCTAAGCAAGCCCTGACCAATGAGATGTTGATTGACGCCACCATTCGCTTAGGCGGTGAATTTGAAGCCCTAGCGGCGCGTAAAGTACCGACTATTACCAACGCAATGACCGTACTGCACAACAGTTTTGTTCAGTATGTGGGTGAAGTCGATGATGCCAGTGGCGCAAGCACTGCATTTGCTGGAATCATTCTTGATTTGGCCGAATCCTTGCGAAATGCCGAGGGATCAAAGCTAGGTGGCTTTATTGAACGATTAGCTCAAGCAATGGCCGGGGCGAATGGTATTGCGGCTGAATTGGGCGACAGGCTTAAATTGATTGCCGCGCTATTGAACGGTATCAATAATCCGAAGGGGGTTATGGAAGCCTACGCGGAAGTGATGGGGATGAATCCAGATCCTCGGTTACTGGCTATGGGTCAAGGCAAAATTCCTATTGATGAATTGGCGGCGGCTAGAAAACCTACCACTCAACCTCAACTTACGCCCAAAGGCACAAAAACAGACGCCAAGCAAGCGGCCAAAGATGCCAAAGATGCTGAAGCGGCATTCAAGGCGCTTATTGATGCTCAGATCAGCGCGGCATCGAACTCAGAGAAAATCTTTGCGGCTAATTCGGCAAACATCAAAAAGCGTTACGAACTTGAGGCTGACCAAATCGAGGGCTTGGCTGAACTCAAGATTCGTGCGACCAAAAGCGAAACCATGCGCGTGGCGATTGCTGAAGAAGCACAGGCCAAGATCATTGAGTCTATTAATCGGGAAACAGAACTACGTCAGGCTGGACTTGATAAAGAGATCGAAACAACTGCCGCTAAGTTGGCGGGTGTTCAGCAGGAAATGGACGCCGCTGACGCGCATAAGCTGAAACAGGCCGAACGGATTGAACTGACCACTAGGCAAGCCGAATTGGAAACGGAACTTTCCGTCAAACGCGCTGAGCGTACCCAGATTGAACTTGATGCTATCGGTAAAATCCAGAACGCCGACCAAAAATTAGCAGAAGCGCGTCAGCAAGCCAATGAAGCTCTTGTCAAGGAAGAAGCACTGCGCCAGTTGGAGATCATGTCATCCAACCTGGAATACGCCAAGGAGATGGCGCTCGGCCTCGCTGATGCCTTTGGTGAAGTAGGCGCAGCCATCGGTGGGATGTCTGTGGCAATGGCTGAGTACGATAAGCAATCAGCCACCATTGAGATCGCTCGTAAGGAAGCTGTAGCTAACGCTGAAGGCGATCAAAAGCGTATTGCTGAGATCAATGATGATGCGGCCAAAAAGCAATCCAAGGCTCAGATCAAATCCTACGGCGACATGACCAAAGCCGCGCAGGGTTTCTTTAAAAAAGGAACCGCTGGATATGAGGCAATGGGTGCGGCCAGTAAAGTCTTTAGGGCATTTGAGATGGCGCAATCTGCCATGTCGTTTGCTCAACAGCTTGGTGACATGAATAAGTTGTTTGGTTCATTTGAAACGATGCTCAAAGAAATGGGCATCTTGTCTGACATCAATCGAACCAAAGAAGTAGTTAATGCTCAGATTGCGGGTAACGCAAAAGCCGCTGAAGGCGCGGCCAATCAAGGATCATCGGGTGATCCCTACACGGCATTCGCTCGTGTGGCCGCTTGGGTAGCGTTGATGGCAAGTATAGGCTTTATGGTTGGCGGTGCTGGCGGGTCTGGCGCACAAGGTGTATCCGTTACTGACATTCAGAAAAAGCAGGACGAAGAATTTCAAAAAAGAACTGCAACCATGTTGGGTTCCAGTGAATCTTCAACTTCAATCCTTGATGCACTTGAAATCCTTGCTGAGAACTCAACGAATGACCTTGATTACACCAAGGGTATGGCTCGCAACATGGAATTGCTTGTCGGATCAATTGAAAGCCTTAGTACGGCCATAGCTACCAGTTTTAATTTTGATGTTTCAAAACTAAACCTTGGCACTGTCAGCAACCCGCGATTAAAACACGTTGGTTTACCCGCTGATCCGCTGATGGGCGCTATTGTTGGTGGGATTATTGGTGGCACCAAAGTAAATAGATCGCTGATTGACCAAGGCATACATATATTTGAACAAACACTTGGGAGTATTATTGACGCAGGGGTAGTAAAAGCTAGTCAATACGCAAATGTGCTTGTTACAAAAACAGACAAAGCGCTATTTGGCATGTTTAGTAGTACGTCTCAAAAAATTGAGCGCGAAACAAGCAAATTAGATCCCGTTCTTAAATCGGCGTTAGGCCAGGTTTTAGATAACGCGTATGCAACCTTAATTGACGCGGGTGAATTTTTAGGTAAAGGGTCGAAAGAATTTGCCAACGTGTTAAAAAATTACACAATCAAAGATGAAGATTTAGGACTGGGGAAAAACGCAGAGAAAAATGCAGAAAAAATTCGCGCATGGGTGAGTTCAGAGCTTGATCGGTTAGTCGAAACGGCGGTTCCAGAGTTAAAGGAATTCCGTAGAGCCGGTGAAGGGATGTTTGAAACGTCTATCAGGGTTGCCGATGGCGTAGCGCAAGCCGAGCAAGAATTGATGATGCTTGGAATGACTGCAATCAAATACACTGACATCGTTTCAGATCAAAAAGACCAGATTGACATCGGTACAGAAATCACTCGACAGACGATTCTGGCACAAGCAGATTTGTCTAAAGGAACCCGCCAATACGTAGAAGAATTAAAAGGGTCAGCAAAAGACGTTGCTAGCGCATACGGGCAAATTGCAAATATAAGCGCCACTTTGCGCGTAGCCGGTTTTGGTGAAATTGATGTAGACAAAACAATGATTAACGCCGCCGGGGGTCTTTCAGAATTTGAAGCGGCAATGGAGTCATTCAGACAGAACTTCATGACGGATGCTCAACGTGTCAATGCTGATACGGTTGAATTGGCACAAGCATTTGGAAAACTTGGCTATGAAATGCCAAAGTCTAAGGACGAGTTTTTCAAAATTGCTCTTGGCATGGATAAAACCACGGAAGAAGGGAAAAAATTGTTCGGTCAGTTTATGAAACTGAATCCGGCCTTTTCTGAACTAACGGACGCGGCAAAAGAATTGGCTGATGCCCAAGCCGAAGCACAGCAGAAAATACTTGATGGACTTCAAAAGAATGTTGATTCTGCCTTTTCTTCGATGCAAAAGGCGTATCAGGATCTTCAGAAAGTACAAGACAGGTTCCTCAACTATTCCAAGAACATCAGGGCATATCTTGATGAACTGACGGGTGGGAAGTCTGCATACATCAGCCCAGAAGAACGCTACCGTATTGCTCGACAAGAATTTCAGCGTGTTAGCGCACTGGTTGCTGTTGGTGATGAATCGGCTCTGACCGAAATAACCAAAGCCGGTAAGGATTTCTTGGATGCTTCAAGGGAATACAACGCATCCAGTCAGCAATTCCAAGATGATTTTTCTTCCGTAACCTCTGCGCTTGAGGCTTCGGCAGGGTACGCAGAAGCACAGGCCAATCTGGTTGAAAACCAACTGCGCGTTGCTGAAAGCAGTTACTCTGCGTTGGTTGCAATCAACACCAACACCATAGGTGTGCAATCAGCTATCAGCGCGTTAAACGCAACGATGGCGGCATACGCGGCGGCAGTGGGGGCACTGGCGGCAGGAAAAATTACTTCAACCCCCGGTGTCATCACTACAGGCGGTGGCGAAGTGGTTTACAACCCCGCCGCTCCTGTTGGATCTCCGACCAATCCTATCCCGGTAGCTAGGCCAACTTTGGTTCGACCCATAGCCAGAGCAATCGGCGGCACGATGCCAGCCGGTGTTTCATTGGTTGGCGAATATGGCCCAGAACTGATTAGCTCTGGCGGTGGTTACGTATCAACGGCAGGAGCAACGGCCAACTTCTTCAAGACGATCAAGGACGCGGTGGTGATTACCAGTGCCGAGCAGACTGCGCTTCTCAAGGAGCAGATCGGTGAATTACAAGCATTGGTCAGACTGCAATCAGCGGCTAACCGTGAACTCATCACTCAGCTTTCAGAGATCCGCAATGAAACCGCTGAATCAACGCGCATCGCCAAGGTTGAGGCATCCGCATGATCTACCTTGTTGAAATCGTAGCCGCAACAAATTCCGCAGGGGCTACAACTACTCTGCGGTTTTGTACCGAGAACTATGTCACCAAACCGACTGACTCCCCGGCCAACACTTACTATGAGCCAAGGATCAAAACCCCGGCTGACATTACGCGCAACCTGTTTGCGTCAGGCACAACCTCTGGCGCAAGTCGCGTGGGATACGGCGTAGTAGAACTGTCGAACGTTGATGGCGGTCTTGATTACATGGCGAATTACAGCTATGACAACCGCGCATTGACTATCAAAGTCGGCAACCCCACGGAGGCGTATTCGACTTTCACCACAATCCTGTCTGGGACGATGGAACAGGTAGAGTTCACGTTCAATACTGTCACGGTACTTGCGCGTGACAAATTGGCGGTTCTGGAACTCCCGTTACAAAAGACAGAATTCGCTGGAACCAATAGCCTTCCTTCAGGGCTTGAAGGCGTTGCCGATCTCAAAGGTCAGAAAAAGCCTGTGGTCTACGGCAAGGTCTATAACGTCCAGCCGCCTTGCGTGAACACTTCGCGGCTGATTTTCCAAGTCAATGATGCAGTCATCTCCGATGTTACTGCGGTCTATGACAAAGGCGCAGGGCTGACCAAAGGTTCGGCGTATTCCAGCATTGCCGACATGGAAGCCAATGCGCCATCGGCAGGAAACTACCGAGTTTGTTCGACCTCATCAGGCTCTTATTTCCGTCTAGGATCAACTCCGGCGGGGCTAATCACCTGTGATATCACGCAAGGAACCGCTTCTAGCAACCGTACAGCCGCGCAAATCATGAAGTTGATTGCCATCAAGGGCGGGGTAAATTCGGGCGATATTAACGCGGCTGATGTAACCGCTCTTGATACTGCCAACAGTTCAGAAGTCGGCATCTGGGTCTATGGCGAGGACTCTGGGCTTTCCTGTATGGATCAGATTGCCCAATCCGTTGGCGCATGGTACGGGTACGATGCAACCGGCCAGTTCCGCATGGGTCGTTTTGCTGTGGCATCAGGAACGGCGGATATTGAAATCAATGATGACAACATCATCAACATTGAGGCCGTTCGATCATCAGACACTGATCGCGGCATTCCTGCGTACAAGGTCATTCTGACGTACCTTAAGAACTACAGCATCCAGACTGCGGATCTGGCGGCGGGTGTAACAGAGGCAAGAAAAAGCGTCCTCAAATACCCATCAGCCGCTGGATATGCCACAGATGCGACTGTGCAGACGCAATATTTGTTGGCTACCGAGATCACCAGAGATACGTTACTGGTCGATGCGACAGCGGCTGGAACGGAAGCGACTCGACTGCTCAATCTCTACAAGGTTAAGCGAACCATGTATCAGGTCAGCATTGCGCTTGACGTTACTGAAACGCTCCCCGATTTAAACGGGGTTGCAAACCTGACTTTGCATCGTTTTGGGCTTGATTCTGGTACTCTATTCAGAATCATAGGCATATCATCAAGTTATGCCAAAAACCGCGCTACGCTGACGCTCTGGGGTTAATCATGAGCAATATGATCCTTGCCTACCAAAACCGAATCGATACTTCGACGTTCGGTTCCTATGGATCATGGGAAGCCACATTGCCGATCACCAATCTACAGAACCGCATCCTCAATAAGGTTGCACGTTCGACGGATGATGCCAATTCCAGTACGCGATTCCGTTTTTCGACTGATGCGGCTCGGATCATTGGTGCTGTGGCCTTTGTCAATCATAACCTGTCCGTCACGGCTCAATATCGGTATCGGGTGTATTCCGACAGCGGGTATACGACCCTTAAATACGATTCTGGCACATTGGATGTCTGGCCGATTATGCCCTTCGGAACCTACGAATGGGAGGATATGCGCTTCTGGGATCTGACCATCACGGACGAAGATCGAGCACTCTTTACCAAAACGCTGATCCATATTCCGACTGC
>Ga0208784_1000807_pt1 | contig 14156 bp, 17 predicted proteins | sample DEB19_08_DNA_FD_184531 | JGI IMG/M metagenome (GOLD analysis project Ga0208784, IMG submission 184531) | Aqueous microbial communities from the Delaware River and Bay under freshwater to marine salinity gradient to study organic matter... | ecosystem: Environmental > Aquatic > Marine > Coastal ... | reverse complement strand
GCAGACGCTCAAGCTATGGCAGAAATGCGAGCTCAAGCACAACAAGGACCAATGTAGTGGGGGACTCAATCTATTACTTAGTTGGGTTTCTTATAATCGCAAATCTTGGGACGATTTGGTCAATTCTTTATTTCGGAGGGAAATCTATTTGGTTTTTTTCCGCTTTAAAATCGCAAGTAGATAAACACGAAGAACAAATTTTAGAACTAAAACTTAGGAGTAATTAAATGGAAGAACAAATGGAACAAACAGAAGGCCCAGCAACACAACTCGTTAAGCAAGTAGGAAAAGGTCTTGAAAAACTTTCTGAAATGTTAGCTGGATCACCAGAAACTACTCCTGAAGATCAGGCGCAAATGAAACAGATTTTAGATCTATATATTAATCTAGTTGAAAATAAATTAGGTGGTGCAGAGGAGCAAGTAGAACCTGAAGGAATGAAGCAAATTCCAGTTGATCAAGGTGTCGGCGGTGTTCCGATGGGACCACAGACTAGACAATAACAAAGGGGTTTGAATGTCTGAAATTGATAATGTTCCACAGAATGAAGAGGAAGTTGATCAACTTTTAGGTTCTATCGAAGAACCAAAAGATGAATCATCTATTGAGCCAGGTGCTGAAACAAAACAAGTTAACACAGCAGCTGAAGATTATATGCTTAAGGTTGGCGGCAAAGAAATAAAAGCCACTCGTGACCAAGTTTTAAGATGGGCACAGCAAGGATATGATTCACCTAATAAGATTGGTGAATTAAATAAACAGCTTCAATCGTGGTCTCAAAAAGAAGCCCAATGGAAAGCTCAAGAAGCTCAAATTAAAGAATGGAAAGAAAAATATGAGAGCGTTGACAATTATGTTAAACAAAACCCGAAATGGTGGGAAACCGTTCAAAGTTCTTATGAGCAAGTTAAATTACAAAATCAAGCTGTTGACCCAAGGGTTGATTCTTTAAAACAAGAAATTGACAATTTAAAACAAATTACGGACTCTTATAAAGAACGCGAACAAGCTCAATTGATGAAGCTTGAAGATGAAAAATACAACGAAGCATTTAATAATTTACAAAAACAGTATCCTAAAATTGATTTCGTCACTCCTGATTCTCAAGGTAAAAGTCTAGAATACAAGGTCCTCGAATTCGCTCAAAAAGAGGGAATAAAAGAGTTCGCCACTGCATTCAAGGCTTTTCATCATGATGAATTAATGAAGATGGCACAAGAAGACGCGAAGTTGAAGGTTATATCTGACAAGAATACAAAATCAAAGCTGGGAATCTTGGGCATAAGCTCAACTCCTACTCCTAGGGTTACTGATTCTGTCAAAGGTAAAAGCTACAACGACATTCAAGCCGAAATTCTCAGAGAATACGGCATATCATAAACACTTAACTAAAAGGGGCCAAAAATGGCATTAACATGGGACCAAATCTCTGGTATTACAGAGAAGAAATTTATTAAAAAGCTAGCAGATAATATTTTTGATTCAAACCCAGGTCTTCAACGACTTAAGAAAAAAGGTCTTGAAAAACTTGATGGCGGAACATCTATCATGCAGCCGCTTAACTACGCAACCACTACAGCTTCTGGCTGGTACACTGGTGCTGATACTTTATCAACTGCTGATAATGAAAACATCACAGCGGCTGAATACGCATGGAAGCAAATATACGCTAATATTTCTATCACTCGTTTGGACGAGTTAAAAAATAGCGGTGATGCTCAGAAGATCGCTTTAGTAAAAAGCAAGATTCAAATTGCTGAAAAAACTATGATCGATTCTTTAGGTACTGCTCTATATAATGACGGAACAACTTTAAACGCTCCTGCTGGTTTAAGATCAATTGTTGGAACTACTAACACTGTTGGTGGAATTTCTCAATCTACTAATAGCTGGTGGGCTGCTCAAGTTGACTCTTCAACAACAACATTCAGCATTGCGGCTTTACAAACTCAATTTAATGCTTGCTCTGTTGATAACGAAGGTCCTTCTGTAATTTTAGCAACTCGTGCAAATTACAATCGATACTACGCGACTCTTCAGCCTCAACAAAGATTTATGGATTCTGAGACTGCAAAAGGTGGATTTTCTAGCCTAATGTTCAATGGAGCTCCATTTATCGCAGACTCTCATTGCCCTGCAAATCACATTTTCTTAATCAACGAGAACTACTTACATTTATATGTTCATAAAGACGAAGACATGAGATTTGAGCCGTTTACTAAGCCAATTAATCAAAACGTTAAGGTTGCAAAAGTTTATTGGATGGGCGCAATCGGATCTTCTAACAATCGCTTACACGGTAAGCTTTCAGCTTTAACAGCTTAATAAGGAAGGAATATATTATGGCATTTAATGGTTTAATAGATGTAGTAAAAGCAGACGATTTAACATCGTTTTCTACATTGCCTTTGTACTCACCAGGCGCAAGACATTTTTCAAGCGGTAACGAATACGTATATGTTTACAATGACGATAACTCAGTTATCGGAACTGGAAAGTATGCTGTTCTAAAGCTTACTAATACTGCGACCTCTGGATACACAGTGGGAGTGACTAACGCTTCTCAGGGTGGGTTCTTTGCAGGTGTAGCTCAAAACTCTATCGGGACAGCTTCTTACGGTTGGTTGATGGTTAAAGGTCGCTCTTTAATTTCAACAGATTCGGGCGAAGTTTCTCAAGCGACTGGTGTTTTCTTAACTCTGGGAACTGATGGTGGATTCGTTGCAGCTCCTGCAACCTTCTCAACAGCTCCAAGATATGCAGTAACTCTAAACTCTTTCATAACAGGAGCTACAAGTTACGGACGCATTTTCGGTGGTGTATTATAATTAACAACTGGCCCCTGACTAAATCGGGGGCCTCAACTGATAGAAAGAAAATTAATGATGAAAACAGCAACAGTGCAACTCGAATATCAAAACTACATTGATTTTGCTCCTCAAACTCCACAGCAATTGCACAATCAAGCTTGTGAGAATGATGGGCCAACAGTGGCAGCATGGAGACCTATTTGGGAAAAAAACGTGAAAGCTAATCACGAAAAATATGGATCATTTGCAAAAATGTCTATTGGTTCTCTTTTCGGAAGAGACGCAATGAAGTCTGTTGTGATAGCTGGATCAGGGCCCAGCCTAAAAGGTAATGCAAAAGATTTGAAACTTAAAAAAGATATGACTGTTATTTCTTGTCTGCATAATTTTCACTTTATGGAAGACGAAGGTGTGCCAGCTGACTTTTATGTTTCTTTAGATGCGGGCGAAGTTGTTGTTGAGGAAGTTTACGAAGGTGGAACTAAAACACCAGAAGAATACTGGGCTATCACTAAGGATAGAACTTTATTATGTTATATCGGCACAAGTCCGAGATTATTAGAAAAATGGCAAGGTAAAGTATATTTTTTCAATGCGCCTGTGCCAGATACTGAGTTCACTAAATATGTGGACGGAATAGAATTATTTAATACTTACGTTTCAAGTGGCGGCAATGTGCTTGGAGCTTGTTTATATATTGCAAAAGCTTTTTTTGGTGCTTCTATCGTAGGATTCATAGGAGCTGATTTTTGTTTTTCTTACGATAGTAAATTTCATGGATGGGATTCTAAGTACGACGCAAACATGGGTAATGTAATGAAGGTTAACGATGTATACGGAATACCAGTAAAAACATGGCGCTCTTATTATAACTTCAAAGGCTGGTTCGAATATGTGTCTTTGAACGTCCCTGGTATTTATTATAATTGCTCAGAAGGTGGAACTTTTGGAGCTTATAAAGAGGGAAATTTAAGAAGCATTTATCAATGTACACTTAAAGACTTTTTAAGACAAATGACTATGTTCTCAGAAATTGAAGAGCAAGCAAAAAACCCGCAAACTACAGAAAAAAAACTACTTTTTTAAGGAGAATTAAAAAATGGCATATACAGTAACAAAAGATACTTCAGTTTTTGGAAACAAGAGAGTTGTAATTTGCAACGTTACAGCTGACGCAGCTTCAGGAATTATCACCCCAGGATTGGGCGTGGTTGATGGCTACTCATTAAGCCCTATTTCTATGAATTCAGGTGCTCCATTGATTAAAATATCTGGATCGACTGTTGTTGTAAGTGCTGCGACAAATGGCGATAATTTTTATTTAGTTGTTTACGGAAAGTAATAAATGAGCTGGTCTGGTAGCGGTGTAGAAATTCAATCAGGAATTAACGACGCTGGTCAGGCCGTAGCTGCTTCTTATACTGGTGAAGGTCATGCAGAGGTTGAGATTCATGGGCCTCTTAATCCATTCGGCTCAATACATACTGAGAACTTATTACCACTTGTGCAGGTCGACGCTGTTCATGGGATTAGTGTTCATGAGATAAAAGAAACAACTGGATTAAGTTATGAGGCTACAGCTCCTACGCCTGGGGTTTCATCAGGTGTAAATTCAGCAACTAATAATTTATTTAAGTGCGAAACAGGCACAACCGCTTATTCATTTGCAAGTATGCAGTCTACAGGCAGAGCTAGGTATAGACCTGGACAGGGTATAGTCGCAAGATATACGGCTCTATGGTCTGCGCCTGCTGCAAGTTCAACTGTTGTCGCTGGTGTTGGTTCGTCTGAATCTGGTTTTTACTTTGGTTATAATGGTACATCATTTGGGATTTTACATTCAACTGGCAATGTTAGAGAAATTCAGACACTAACTATTAGTGCGGCTGCTACAACAGGCGGCACTATAATCATGCGCTTAAATGGCCTTGATTATACTGTAACGATTCCAACAAGCACAACTACCGAGAGAACCGCTTATGATATTTCTAAACAAACATATCCTGGTTATACTACCGAACAGATCGGTTCTACAGTTATGTTTTTAGCTAACTCGGTAGGGAATAAAACAGGAACTTTTTCACTAACTAGAGGAACAGCTCTTGTCGTTGCTGGAACATTTGCAGAAACTCTTGCTGGAGCTACATCAACAGATACTTGGATTCCTCAGGCTTCATGGAATGGTGACAAGCTTGATGGAACTGGACCAAGTGGAGTAACTTTAGACCCTACAAAGGGTAATGTTTTTCAGATCGGCATTCAGTATCTTGGCTTTGGCGCAATTACTTTTCAAGTCGAAGCTGGATTAAGTCCTAACAATCCTAGTTGGGTTACAGTTCATGTAATCGAAGCTCAAAACTCTAGGACATCAGTCACTCAGTCACAACCAACATTCCCGTTTACGATGGCCGCTTATTCTGCTGGATCAACTACGAATGTATCTGTTTCAGTTGGAAGTTTTGCGATATTCTTAGAAGGGCAAAAGAAATTAATCGGGCCTAGAATGACTTATACTAGAGAAGCTGCGGCATATGTTGGTTCAACTGCCTCTACTTATTATCCTCTTTTTACTATTCGTAATCAGTATATTTTCACAGGTCGAGCTAATCAGAGCTTGATTAATTTAATATCTGTTGCTGCCGCTCACACTGATAACACAATCGCAACTCTTTATTTAATCAAGAATGCAACCCTTATTGGCCCTGTTAATTTCACAACATGGGCGACAACATCATGCTCTTGTGTGGATCAGGGCGCAACTACTTGTACGTTCTCAAGTAACGATCAATTGATATTTACGTTACCGATCGGAGCAGGTGGAGAGGCTAATTTAGTTTTAGATGATGAATTAATATTGCAGCCTGGTGAAACATTAACGCTTGCAGCAAGATGCACATCAGGAACTACTCCATACTTTTCATGTTCACTTAACACAAGAGAGGACCAATAATGAGTTACGGCCCATTATCAGTCTTTACTCTTACAATGGCATCAGGTGGAACAACTACATCTAGTATTGATTTAGCTAGGTCCTGGAAGAATACTTTTCTTGAAATTCCAACTATGACATCAAACACTGAGCTTTACGTTTATGGAGCAAATCAAGATTCTAACTTTAGAAGAATATTTCATCCACAAGCCAACACTCAGTTAACTACTTCAAATCAATTTATAATTTCAAGTAGCACAACAAATGCTCTTGTTTTAATTCCAAATGGGATTCGGTATCTTAAAATATTAACATCTGCAACTGTTGATAATGGTTGCATTTATAAAATAATTTGTAGCGACTAGGGGGTCACTCATGCCAGTAAAAGTTTATTCAGCAAATATATTATCGGGTGCTTCTTATTGTAACTTTCCAACGATGCCAGCGGGTGCATATGTTGCATCTGTACAAATTGCGACAATGAGCACAGCAGTACAAATGATGGTTTATGCGAGCTTAGATGAAGGGACAACATATTATCCTTTATATAACTTGCAAACAAACACATCAACAGTGGCGGCTAATACATTTTGTGTTTTAGCAGGAATTGGAACGGCTGGTGGAATAGTTCAAATACCACCAGGACACAGAAATATACAAATGCGAGGAACAGCGGTTGTTTCTGGTGGTGTAGCATTTAAAATTATAGCTTTAGACGACAATTAAACTGATCAATAACAAAACAGAATGAAGGGATTTTATGAATAAGTGGCGAGTATACAATAGGCATCCAGACGGTTTAACACATAAAGAAAAATTCAGAGGCGATGATTTTGTCATTAAGGCTGGTGAATATATTTTAATGGATTATGAAGATGCCATTATGTTCAAGGGCCAATACTTTCCAATGATGGAGCGTGGAGACGGAACACAAGACCCAAAGACATATAAATGTATAGAAATTAAACCAGACGGTGACACAGTTATTGTTGAGCCTACGTTTAGTTACATAAGCCCTGTTGATGGTAAAAAGTTCAACTCTCAAGCTGAGTTAGATGCTTATATTAAAAGTAATTTTTCACACTTAGAAACAGTTAAAGATTCGTCTTTGGACTTAGAAATTAGCAAAAAAGGAAAGAGATAATATGAGTCAAGAAGCAGTAAAAATGAAGGGCGAATGGTTCACATATCTTTATGGTCCTGGTGGAGAATTAAAAGAAAAGCGCCAAGGATTTAACGTTGTGACAACTGTCGGTAAGGAATTTATTGCTTCTTTTCTTAATTCAGCCGTGGCAGGTGCTGCAAGTTTTACAGGAAAATATATTGCAATAGGAACAGACTCAACAGCTGAGAACGCAGCAAATACAGCTTTAGGTACTGAGGTTTCTAGATCTACAGGCACAGCTTCATATTTAAGTGGACAGATTTATCAAGTCACTGCGACTTTTGGAGCTGGATCTGGGACTGGTGCAATTTATGAATACGGGCTTTTTAGTAGCAACACAGCTGGTACACTCATAGCTCGTGACACTGAGGCTGTAATTAATAAGTCAGCTTCAGACACTTTGACCGTTGTTTGTCAGCTAACAATATCTTAGGGGTGACATGGCCGATTATACCAAGACGATTACAAATTCAATTAATCTTTTTGGCGTCGGTCCGTCTAGCAAATGGGGTCAATCAACACCAATTTACACAATGACTTGGGGTGTGACAAAGTGGGGTGAAGGCAGCTTTCCTCAGGTTTTTACTGTTGTTAAAGTTGCATCAAGTGCTATAATTCCAGACACGACATATTCAAAATCTGTCGTTAAATTAATTGAAGATTCTGTTACTCCAAATGATGCTTTTCCAAAGACATTAGATAAAATTATTTATGAAAGCTTCTCTGTTTTATCAGACAATTCCAGTGAGCAATTATCGAATGGGATTTGGAAAACGGTATTTGTTTCTGATACGACAAATGCAGAAAACAGAGATTTTGCTTCCTGGACTTCTGCAAGCAGGCCTAGTTCAAGTTTTACTTGTGCAACGGCTGGAACTACAACATGGAGCTAAAATATGACGCCAACACAAATCATTAATGCGGCCAGAAACAAGTACAATGCAATAGGTGATTCGTTTTATTCAGATCAAGAATTATTAGATTTACTATATGAAGGATGCTTAGATTTAACTAAAAAAGTCCCTGACATAATTGAGGCCATTTATAGCACGACTTCGGTCGCTTCACAGCAAGAATATGATTTTCCAACAAATACGATTAAGATTAAAAGAATAACATACGCTGGTAGAAAGCTTAAGCCTATAACTATGCGCGAAGACGACTCGATCACTGGATTAAATCAAGCTTCTACGTCAGAGGGGACGCCTCAATATTATTTTGTTTGGAATAATACAATTTCTTTAAGACCAATACCTTCGACTAGCTCAGACACTATAAAAATTTACTCTTTAAACGAGCCCGCAGCTTTGACGATTAGTTCTACTTTAGAGATTCCAACTCAATTTCACATGGATTTGGTTAACTTTATTCTAACTGGAATGTGCGCAAAAGACTCAAATGCTAACATGCTTGTTTATTATGAAAAAAAATGGAGTGAGGCTGTAAACGAGGCTAAAAAATGGGTGAAAAAGACAAAGCGCGGAGATAGCTTTGCAGCTGTTCAAGACGAAGACTCAATGTTTGAAGGATATCTAGGTACAACATGAGTAATTTTAAGAAGATTTTTCCACATAATAACAAAGTAATGTTCGACGGTGGACAAAATTCAAAGTTTGAAAAATCTATTATAAACAATAATGAATCACCAGATTGCATGAATGTTGTTTTTGACGCTGGCTCAGTTGGTACTCGCGATGGGTTTAGAATAATAAATACGGCATCTGTTGGATCTTATGTTTGTGATGGTCTTTATGTTCGAAAAGGAACAAACAACGCTGAGACAATGGTCGGGTTTTACGGTGGAAATGGTTATACTTTAGCTGGAACATCTTTTGTTACTATTCCAAGTGCTCAGTCTGTTTTTACAGCTGGGGTTAGAATTGGCGCTGCTACAATGGAAAATCATTTATTTGTAGGAAACGGCGGCGTGATTCCTTATAAATACAACGGTACTGATTTTACTCGTCATGGTGTTTATTCAATGGCTAATTCTTCGGTTCAATATACGGGCGCGGCTGGTGTGTTGACTGGTGACTACCGATATAAGTTCACATTTGTAAATTCTGCTTTAGTTGAAGGAAATCCTAGTTCGTCGACTGCGACGTTCGCGGTTACAGCTGCGCAAATATCAATGATATGTGTTCCAGTAGCTCCGCAAAGCTGGGGTGTTTCTGCAAGATATATTTACAGGACCGTAACAAGTGGTTCGACTTGGTTTAGGCATTCAACTTTAAACGACAACACAACAACTACTCTTTTAGATAATACACCCGACTCTTCTCTTGGTGTTGCGGCTCCGAGTGAAAAAGGTGTGCCGCCAAAGTATTCTACAATAATTTATTTCAATAATAGATTGTTTATGAATGATGCTGATAACCCTAGCTTTGTTTGGTATTCTGATTTAAACGAGCCTTACACTGTGGCCTCGACTAATTTTCAAATCGTTGGCGATGCAGCTTCTGACTTCTTTGTTAGCTTTGGAATTCAAGATTCTAGCCTTATTTTATTTTGCCAAAGAAATACGTATGTTTGGTATCAACCAGATACTACACCTGGAAATTGGAAGCTTGTAAAATCTAAATCACCGTACACTTCTAAATCACCTTTTGGTCAATTTAGCTTTAAAAATAAAGTCGGCTTTCCAGCTATGCAAAACGATAAGTTTGTAGGAATTGCGGCTTTTTCTGGTGAATCGATAGAAGCCACAACATCAGTTTTATCAACAGGGACAGCTGGGGCCGATCTATTGTCTGATCGCATAGAGCCTGATATGTTCGATGTTCAAGAAGCTTATGTCGGAAATATTTCTTCTATTGTTTATAAAAATAAGGCTTACATTGCTCTTACGAAAGACTCACCGAACACAATCAATAATCGTGTTTATGTCATGGATTTTTCGATAGACAATTTAAGCAAAAGTCAGCGTGAGGCGTGGTCTCCGTGGAGCGGGTTAAATGTTGCTCAATTCGTTATATATAGCGGGTCTCTTTATTTTGGAACAAGTAACGCCGTAGGGTATTTATATAAAGAAGATCCTGGTGTGTATTCTGATAGCGGTGTTGCTATTAATTCCTATTTCTGGACAAAAGAATTTACTGGACTTGACGGCGAAGATTCCTTTTCAAAAGACTTGCGATATTCTAATCTATTGGTGGACCTCGCTGGTGATTACAATATGGGTTTTACGATAAAAACTGACTCAGATTCTGGCAGCGGAACTGAATATGATATACATATTGATCCAGAATCTAGCCTATGGGGTACGATGGTTTTGGGTGTTGATACGTGGGGCGGTGGCTCTTACCAGAAAGACGTCAGACAATACTTAGCAGGCGCAAGAGGTAAACGTGTTCAATTTAAGTTTTCAAATAAAAATACAGCGAATCAAAGATTCAAAGTTCATTGGTTAAATTTTACCTATAACTTGAAAGGACAAAGATAATATGTCTGTTTATGATGAAAAAAAGAAGCAATTAGAGGAAAGATTAAAAGGTATAGAGTCTGGAATTAAACACTGGTCTGGACTTGTTGGAACAAACGCGTTCAGAAATAAAGAATATCAAGAAAACCTGGCAAGTCATCAACAAGATGCTGAAAATGTAAGAAAAGAACTTGGATCTTTGTCTCAAGAAGGTGATCCTTTAAAAAAAGAAATTAAAGAAACAATGAGTTTTGCAGCTCCTGAAAGAAAACCATATTTAAGTCCTGAAATTTTGGCAATGAGGCAGAAGTTTTTTGAACAACAACGCGCTCAAGCTCAACAACAAGGACAGGCTCAAAAACAGCAAGGTGAAGAGGCAATTGCGCGAAGATTTGCAGCTCTTGGAGCCTCTGGAAGTGGTGCTCAAGTTGCGGCGATGCAGAAGAATGTTGAGGCGGCGGCTGGTACTGAAAGACAAGGTCTTCAAGATGTTGCAGGTCAAGAGTTACAAGTTAAAGAGGGTGATGTTGCTAGAGAGTTTCAAGGAACTATGTCAGACAGAGAAACCGCATTTAGACAACATCTTGCTAACGTAGACCAAGCGAACAAGCTCAAAGGAATGGACATGGCAGAAAGACAATTTGAACTAGATAAAATGACAACTGAGTTCAATAGACAAATGGCTCTAGCTGATTTACAGGCTGCAAAAGATGCGGCTAACGCTAGGAGAAGAAGTGGACAACTCTCAGCTCTTGGAGCTATCGGAGGAGGGTTAGCTGGTTCTTACTTCGCGCCTGTTGGTGGAGGTGCGGCTGGGGCTGCGGCTGGGGCTTCTATAGGTTCAGCTCTTGGAGGATTGGGTTAATATGGCATACACATTAAGACAACCAAACGATTTACCAGCGGCCACACCATATGACTTAAAATCAAGTGGGCCTACAGAAGAATCCTCAATGCTTTCAAAATTCAACATGCTGAAATCAATTTTACCACAACAAGAAAAAGAAGCTGAAGCAGCTCCGAAAAAGTTTCAACCTTTGCAAGCTGGAATGAGTAATTCTTTACAAAGAAGAATGTCAGATTTACAGCAAGCACCACAAATGCAATTAGCCGAAGGAATTGACGCTTTAAAGTACATTCAAGATCCAGCGCAAAGACAAGCCTATGCAGCCCCTTTACTTCAAGCTCAATTAAAAGCTAAAGGCGGTGCATGATGGCAGTAGCAGTTCAAGGCTCTAGACAATCCATTGTTCAACCAGATTACGAAGACCCAGTTAATAAAATCTTAAAAGGGCTAGAAATAGCCGCTAATATGTATAAGGTTCAAGATGCTAAAACAGAAGCCGAGAAAATTAAAGCAGAAGCAAAGGCAGAAAAAGATTTAACACGTAAAGAAAAAGAAACATCGCAAAAAATAGATTTAGCTAGTAAGGGCTTAAAGTTACAGGATGGGAAAGTTGTTGAAGATCCAGAATCTTCGGTGTTTAAAGCTAGACTTTTGAAAACTGAACCTAAAGCGCCAAAGGAAGTAGACCCAACGGTTGCGGCGCTAAGAGATATTTCTTTGCAAGGAAAAATAAAAGAATTACAAGATAAAGAAAAAGAACTTGTTGTGCCTGGATATACAAAAGGCTCTGAAGTTCAACCATCACCAGCAGAAGCTCAAAAACTTAGAAAAGCAACGGCAACATCAGAGCTTTTATCAAAAAAATTGGGAAGAATGAGAGAACTAGTATCAAATAAAGGTCCATTTGAATACGGTGGCGAAGCTGGACAAGAAATGGAGACATTAGCCACTGAAATTCAATTAATAGGAAAATCACCAGAGCTTTACGAACTTGGTGTTTTAGCTGGGCCAGATTTAACCCTGTTGCAAAAAATAACAGCTGATCCAACAAGCCTGTCTTCGTTGTTTACAAGAGACAAAACAAGGTTAAAACAGATTGATACGCAAATTCAGTCTTTGAAAGACAAATTAGAAACAACGTCAAAGTCTTTAGGTTATGAAAAAAAAGGTGAACCTAAAAAAGAAGAATTTAAGTTTTTAGAAAATGGAAAAAAACTAAAAAAAGTACCTGGTGGCTGGGAAGAGGTTGATTAGTGGGCAAGTTTTATTCTGATGATGAAGTGAAGAAACTAGAATCAGAAGGTAAAGTAAAAAAGAACTTTATCTCTGACGAAGAAATGGCAGCCATTGAAGCTGATAAACCTAAAATGGGTTTTATTGAGTCACAGGTTGAAGCTTTACCTATTTACGGCGCTGCAGCTGGTGGTGTTCTTGGTTTGCCAGCTGGACCAGTTGGATCTGTTGCAGGAGCTGGTCTTGGTGCAGGGCTTGGTCAGTCTTTAAGAGATATTATAAAACGACAAGCTTATGGAGAGAAAAAGGGATTAGCTGAAACATTTATTGATCCAACAAAAGCCATAGCAGAGGGCGCAGCTTCTGAAATGGGTGGATTTGTAATAGGCAAAGGTCTTGGTGCTGGAATTGGTAAAATCAAAAAAGAGCTTGATGTTGGAAAATCAATTGCCGATGTTCTACAATCTCCAAAGCAAATAGATACACCAGATATAAAGATAGATGCACCAGAGTTTAAGATAAGTGGTGGTGGTGCAGAATTAGAACAAAGTGGTCAATTGTTTGAATATAAAGCTCCACAGTCTTTGGAAGAGTTAAGAAATTGGAAGCCAGAGGCAGGAGCTGGTGAGCTTTTAGGAAAAACAAGACTTAAAGAGATTGAAGCAGGATTGCCAGAATTAAAGATCAAGCCTTTAAATTATCACTACGATCTTATGGAAAATCCTAAGTCAATGAAAGAATTAAAATTAACTTTCGAAAACTTACCAACAAAAGATGCAAAACAAATAGCTTCTTATAATCAAGAACTTATAAAAGATTCTGAAAATATAATTAAAAACACAGTTAATAAAATTTCTAAATCTCCACCAAAAAGCCTAAACGATGCTGGTGAAGATTTAATGTTAAAGGTAAAAAATAAATACAGCGATACGAAAGACTATTTATCACCTGCTTTTGAAAAAATGAAAGAAACAGGTATAAATTTAACAGATAAAAACACAAAAGATTTAATAAATACAATTGGAACGAAGTCCAAAATTGGGGGCTTAATTCAAGAAACAGCTGAGCCTATTTTGCAGGACGGAAAAGTTGTTGGTCAAAAAATAAAGATTAGTCTTGCGCCAAATGCTCCAAGAACAGGTTTGTCTAGCAACGAGTACAAAGTAATTTCAGAGGTAGTTAATGATTTGAACAATGGCGCTACTTTCGAAGAAATTCAAAGAATGAGGGATTATTTAAGAAAAGCAAAAGATCCATTAAATAGTTCGGCAAATGAAGAAATAGAAAAAGTAAGAAAAGTACTTTTAGACTCTTTAGAAACAATGACGCCGCAAGAAGTTCGTCCTATTATGCAGCAATACGCTATAAACGAAAAAGCTCTGGATAACGTTGAGCAAATAATTGGCGGAAAGATTGAAACGTTAGACAAAATGTTTGCCGCAAATCCAGAAAAAATAATAAATAAAATATTTTCAAATCCGAATTATGCAAAGATCGTAGAGGATTATGTCGGTAAAGAAGCTGTTAATGATATGGTTTCATCTTATGTTAATTCTGGAATACAAGCATCTATTGATTCAGCTACAGGATTCAACCCAGTAAAAGCGCGACAATGGTTAAAAACAAACAGTAATTTTGTAAAAAACTATGTTGATCCTGAATTAGCTAATAAATTATCTCTTGCCGCTGATTACGGGTATTACGGAAAAAGATTTTTAGATGAAGTGAACCCTTCAGGAACTGCTGCAAGT
>Ga0208784_1000806_pt1 | contig 14159 bp, 16 predicted proteins | sample DEB19_08_DNA_FD_184531 | JGI IMG/M metagenome (GOLD analysis project Ga0208784, IMG submission 184531) | Aqueous microbial communities from the Delaware River and Bay under freshwater to marine salinity gradient to study organic matter... | ecosystem: Environmental > Aquatic > Marine > Coastal ... | reverse complement strand
ATATACATATCCCTTCGAATGTCCATATTCCCCCTTCAATCTCTCCCTCTTATATCCCTTCTTGAATATCTCCGTCTCTATTATCTCAGTTACATATACCGCTCCCCATATATATGATACCTTGTCTTTACCCTTATGATCCATATCCGTCGCTGCACTACTACTGATCCATATCCATATCCCTCCCCTCTGTTCTATTACCTTTTTGCATCGCTTATATCCGTTCTTGCTCATACCTTCAGTAGGTTTCATGTATCCTACTTTATCCATCGTAAACAACGCGAGAGCATGCCACAAATAAATTGTACGAATATATACGTTGCCAAAATCTGTCGGCAGATCAAACAACGGACCTGTATAATTGTATGGTTTAAAGAATTAGTTTCATATACATAATATGACAGAAGACGAGCAACGTGTAAGAGCAATACATGAACATTTAAGATTCGAATTTGGATCATTGGATGATGAATTTCCAGAACAAATCATGAGCGCAAAGTTCTTGACTGGAACAGAGAAAGTTCTTGAACTTGGTGGTAATATAGGAAGAAATAGTTTGATTATAGCATATATACTTGCACAAAAAAATAACACCAATTTTGTATGTATTGAGACAGATGAGTATAATGCAAACAAATTGAAGTATAATCGCGATTTAAATAGATTTGCATTTCATATTGAAACAGCAGCACTGTCGTCAAGAAAACTTGTACAAAAAGGGTGGGCAAGCAGACCATTGTCAGATTATGAATGTATACCACCTGATCATCATCTTCTGGATACTATATCATGGAAAGAATTGAATGATAAATACAACATCGTTTTTGATACACTTGTATTAGATTGCGAAGGTGCATTCTATTATGTTTTGAAAGATACCCCTGGTATATTAGACAATATCAATCTAATTATGGTAGAGAATGATTACTGTGATACAGAGAAACAACAATATGTGGAAAATGAACTAAGGAAAAATAGTTTCAAAGTTGTGTATGCAGCAGAGCATCCATGGGCAAAGGAAGATAAAAACTTCTATCAGGTATGGAAAAAAGACTTACCATGAATGAGAAAGAAGTTGATGAACATGATGTTTTTGTAGTACCAACGCGATGCTTGCATTTCTTTGGATTGCCTTTTTCTCTTTTTGAGAATCGGCATCTTGCAAAATCTGAAGGAAAAATTCACAATATCATGAAAAAAATTGATGAAATTGTCAAGGAATTACCTATATGCATATGCTATTGTCATTGTTCATAAGCATATCCAATGCAAGTACCTGCGCACCCTTGAAAGAATCCAGAAACTTTGATTTTCAAAAAATGCCGTTGCGATCTCTGTGTATTTGACCAGTGGTCAAAAGCGTCTTTCGAATCTGTGTTCGAGGGAAAGTAGGATTCAAGGGCATCAGAGGCATCTAGTCTGCTTGACAGGTTCTCATTTTAATGGTCCCAAACATGCTGTATCATACCTCTACTTCCTGTTTTTGCATGCTTGCATTTGCCTACGGTTTTGTCAAGCAATGCTCATAATTGTTCTCTGATGCAGATACCTATCTGGAGAAGTGGACTACCACATCACACGAGTACTGCCTGATTGTGTTTTGAGGACTTGGACAACAATCTTGAAAAGGGCAAGCAGGAAAAAAGGTTAGATCAATATATACTTCAAAACAAAAATGGTGTGCATGTGTGTTGATCCACCTTCCTAACATGATTCCTTCATGTAAAAAGAAGGTAACTTGTATTCAATCTAATCAATGTTGATGTCCTGAATACGATGCTAGCATTTTCTACTCTCTCTTCTCGTTTATTTTCATGAGAAATAACTTTCCAGATACACATACATATTTAATCCTTTAAATATACATATATCCTCAACGATCTTTTGAAATACACATATAAACCCATATATACTCATGCGAAAACATTGTCCTGGACCCCTCGGACAGGGGATTATCATTTTGTCCCATCAAAATCCATGAAATATTGCGCCCGCAGCATCATTGACAAGATTCATGCAATTTTTGTAGCACACACAAATTTTATGAACTCGCAATTTTTATACACACACACTACAATTTGATGAATTCATGTCTCGCTTTCACTCTGTAAGTCAATATTGATGTGTCGGACACGAATATATCATCTGAAACATGATATAATCACTTAGTTTTTCGTAATTACAAAAAGCGCAAACACACCCACAATAATCCTGTGTGCATTTTTCACATATCTGTATGTATCCATATCCCGTTGCCTCAGATATATAAATAGCAAATATATATACTATTATTTGTCGTCCTGAACTCGAATTTGCAGTCCTGTAACACACAGGAGACCATCTTGACCCTCATTCTTTCAATTTCTGTAAACCTCCTACATACATGTATATACGTGTGTTATTATAACTTTGTATGTATTTGACCATTTTTCTAACGGTATATAGATATTTAATATATATTTGTAGTGTACTTTTCATTGGAATCAATAGTTTTTGTATATCCCCTCTTGTTTTTGAAATAATTGCTTACACTCAAAACGGCGTGCAATGCATATTTTATATAATTATGATATATACATATAGAAACACATCATAATGAATGTTTTGGACACAACTAAATGTAAATCTTTTAGAAAAAGTCAGCAAATAGAAAAAAGTGATAGTAGAACATATTATACATATACCAATCCTCTCACAAAGCGGAAGTTAAAACAGTGTTCTGACAAATACAACGAAATAAATGAAAATTGTAACACAATATTAGGTATGGAGAGTGATTCTAATAGCAGATCAAAATCAAAGAAGAAACACAGATCAGTAGACCCTACAAAGACAATAGTAGATGCATGGATAAAAAATCCCGAACGTGACCCGCGCACTGACCGAGATATATATGTATTAGTAGACCCTAAAGGTGAATATGCCGAATTGTATAATATATCATATAAATATCTTCTGTCAACCGGTATGAAAAACTCTACTATAAAAAACAAACTGCCTAAGAATCATTTATTATTTGGAAAGATAGATTTATTATATTACCGAAATAATACTAATGAGTATGATGGACTAGAAAAGCACATGTATAAAACTATAGATGACTTTCTGAAGGTGAAATCAGGATATAACTTTACAGATTTTCAACATTATCATGATAGAATGTATTTGGATCAGTATACATTAGATGAACATTGCGCTATTTATCATATGATAGATGTATTGTCACACGCAACCGCACAATACTTGGTATACATGCAATTATCATATTCAATATCTTATAAATATTTTAATGAATATGTAGAAGAAATCAAAGATAGTATAGAAGATGTACGCGCAGTTCAATATTTTATGAAGAAGTGTAATGTACCTAAATTGAATAAAGCATTCGTTGCTTCAGCACAGAATTTAATAGACATGCATTATGATAGAATTATAGAAAGTGATGATTATTATAATGATGACTTCCGATTTTCATATGATGATGTTAAGGGATTTTTAGAAAAATCAAATAATCCTATAAAGTTATTATTAAGTTGGTATACGCACATATATGATATGTATAATTACAATAGCGACGCTGATAAATCACCATTTTATGATTTATTAACGCCGATTGAGGATCCATTAATATCCATATTGAAGAGGATAGCAGAAAAGGAAGGTTATAAAAACATAGATAAAATTATGGATCTAGATACGCTTGAATTAAGAGAGAGGGAATCATACGAAAGTGTATCAAATTATAATGATAAAACAAGAATAATTCAAGAAAATAAAGGTACGCTTGATTTATACAGAGAATTGATACATCTCGGGGTTCTTGATTTAATGAAACGCGCTGGTAAGAAATTGCATAAAGACGATATTATACACGGTGATCGTATGTTCATACATAAACACATATTATATGATGTTAATGATAAAGTTAATGCACATCTGCGCTGTAATTCTAACCGAGACGGTATAACACAAGATGATTTAGATGATACTAATACATATCCTTTGTATAAATTGCAATTAATGTTTACATTACAAAACAAAAATGACTTTGGTTCAGTAACGCGTACAGATTGTTTCTACGCACCTGCATTTTATAATTATGTAGTAGAACAAATACTAAGTCAATTAGACAAAAAACACACTATAATCAAACATCCGTTAGGCGGTACTCCAATATCCATTAATGATATTAATGAATTGATGAGAATTGTGCATTCAATAGACCCGTCTATAAAAAACCCTGCATTATTTATAAATACACATCCAAAAGACGAGGAATTAGAATTAGAAATAGATGATGAAACCGAAAAAGGTTTTTACATCATTAATATTGTTAGAAATTCACTACCAGTCTACTTGAAATTAGCGCAATTATGTATCATTCCCTCTGATATTAAATCATCTGAAATAACTAAATCATTTGGAGGTGAATATAAGCATTATAGCAGCAAGTCATTTGTAAAAATGTTAGAAGGACTGTTTAAAAGCGGTAAATTATTATTTACATATATGCCTCCATATAACAAAAATGGATACTATGTCAGACATCAAGATGACGTATTTCACAAAGTACAAGATTTACAATCAGTTGCTGGATGGCAAGAATTAGACAGGGATGATCAGTTAAATGAATTCCATAATTTATATTTAAGTGTAGAAACGGCATTTAAGTCTGAGTAACCTTAGTATTGGGTTTACTTATTACAGATTTGCGTGGTTTCTTTATATTATTATTATTTTTTTTGTTCAGTCTTCCACCCGAAGAATGTATAGATTGTTCATATTGTTCTAACTCTTTATATAATTCTGCATCTCTCATTTTGGTATCGCTAGATGATTTAAATAACGCACCGTTTTTATAAAAATTATGAATAATTTCAATCTTATGAATACCACTAAATGTATTGTCTAATAATTTGATATCATCTGATGTTCTGCTAGCAAATAATTTGTTTAAATTGTGAACTATGTTTGCAATAATACTATTAGTTACCTTTACAAATAAAATATTTTGTTGTATTGTTACCATGTTATTATTTTGTATATTATCTTCTTCGTCATAAAGATTAATATTGTATTTTATTGTACCATTTGAATGTACTATAGGAATTGATAATATACGTAATTTGCCCATTGATGATGGATTCATATCTTTATTTGTTAACAGATCAATATTGTCGCATATTGTATTTATGAGTCTAGTATTATCTTTAGGAGACTTCTTTTTAAAAACATTTGCTATATTTGTTTTCCATTTAGAAACCTTTTCGCGCAGTCTTTTAATTAAACCGCCTGCTGTTATTCTTGATGGTTTATAGTAGTATCCTAATTCAATATTTCCTAGTTGATTTAATTCATTTATATTCTTAATTAATTCTGTATTAACTGTTTTCTGGTTGAGTGATTCCTTTATATTATCCAAAATAATTATCAATTGATCAATATGTTTTTTGTATGCTTGTACAAAAATTCTAGGACCTGGTACATATACGTTATTTTTGATTGATACCTGACGTGATAATTCTTGAATGCCTGTTCGAGTACGAATTGATCGTGCTTGTTGCATAGTGCGTACTGGTTGCATAGTACGTGCTTGTTGTAGAGTTCTCGATGATCGTGTTGTTTGCATAGCGCGTAAATTATTGGTATTCATATTCTAAACAAATGAAATATATTTAAATATGCAGATGGAAGAAAGCGTTCCGCGCGAACAGCGCATCAGTCCTCTCATTGTAGAGATGGTGGATGGAAAGGGTTACGCCAAGACGGATATCGAGTGGCAGGAAATCTGCGAAAAGTATGGTGTGGATATTGATAGTAGCGAAGAGTTTGCCGCTGTTGTCAAAGTACTTGCAGATGAAGCGCATCGGGCATACAAAAGTATGGGACCTTCTCAAAAGATTCCAGATGAAGTCTTCAAACCTATCGTCGAGTGTGCGGTCTTGTGTGACAGGGGATATCCTATCAATATGGTGCAAGCAGAAAAGGTTGGGAAAGCACCGGGACGTTTTCAGGCAAAGGTCATAAGACCGCTTCAACCAGGTTCTACAAAGACTCTGGTGGATAACTCTCCGCAAAGCAGACTCTGTCGCTTTATTGATGCATATATCGATTATAAGCTCAACACGACCGGCGACGAACCGTATGTGTCATCTGATATCAATCTCATCATGTCATATGAAGAGGTTGATGCACAGACACGCCATCAGGACTTCGAGGATTACAGCAATCCGGAGATGAAGTATAAACCGAACATGAGCGTTATGATCGCTGTAGAAGAGCGCGGCAATCTCGACATATGGGACGAGACACACAAACTCGTGAAGGTCTGTCACAAAGTAGGCGATGAACTTCTGTCGCCGGGCAAGGAGGTTACGCGTGTAAGTAAGATAGTCGGCGATATGAACAAGTTCCAGAAGCAAGAAGTTTTTTTCGGGACGGAGGAAGCGATGTGGTTCTTGGATAATACCATCCATGGGGGCGGAAAAAACCATATGAAGAAGATTCTTGTACGCGTCCATGCATACGTTGTCAGGAAGAACGCAGTAGCGCAGTCGGCGTCTACATTTATTCCGGCAGATGTCGCGTGGGATGCGACGAGGAACGGCGCCACGTCGAAGGAGTTCTTCCTCTCCGACATCAAAAAGAACAAGAAACTCGCCAGCATCTACTTCAGGGTAGACGAGAGCGACGACGAAGAAGGGACAGATACAACATTCGCTCAGACAGCGCCGCAGAGAAAGAAGAAAAAAGCGGGTCAGTATTGATTAATTTACATATATACACATGTTAATACTATATATTTATGAAACAACTAATATAACATATTTTTCAGGACATATTCCAGACGACGATCAGGACGAGACTCATAGCAGTCAGACTAATCAGAGCAGTCAGATGAGCGCATCTGGAGGCAAGAGAGGGCGTCCCAAAAAGATCCAATAAGGCAAGTATCTGCACTAATACATATAAAATAATATTATAATACTATAATATAAATATGATACTGAAAATATTTTTATTGTTAAATATCATTGCATCATCTGTTTCATTTACTGTACCCCCGAGACATTTTAATCACTGGCACTGTATTAATCTTGAAAAAAATATTGATAAAACACAACCATATAAATATAATATTGGTGACTTATCACTGATCACATATTTTAATGATACAAAACCCATGACTGTTTTAAATACACAGACCAATATGACAAAGTTAAAATTAGGTAAGACTGTTATTCATGATAATAAATTATGGTGGAGTTATAAACCGAAATATAAACTCCCTCCTACTGCACCATACCTGCATAATAGAAATTATGCAACAGAGACACTGAAATTTGAGATATCAGGTAGCGTAACTGATTATGTTTATAATAGCATATGTATGAATTATTTAAACTACAACAATGCATTTAAAAATATGAAAAATATGATGCAACAGAACCGTCCCACTATTATATATCAACCTGGAAAAATAAAAATTATGAATAAACACCATAATATAAGCATTAGTAATATATATCAGGCACCATATACAATATGGACACAGGTGAAGTTGTCGAATAATCAACGTCTGGTGCTTTATGCAAACCTTCTACCATTAGAAAAAAGCAGAACACAGTGTATTATAACAATTAAATATAATAGACACAACGAGACCTTCAATAAATTATTGACTGACATGATATCGTTTTTCGAGCGAAATAAATACAAATTTTTGCACTTGCTAAATATTTATATGGCGGCAAATAAACAACTTGGAACATCCAAAGATGTAAATATTAAGAACATACTTGATATATATGAATATCCTGATACGGAGAAAGTAATACAATTATATTATTATATAAGTAATAAGAATAAGAATAAACATAAAGACATACAAGATATTTCATAATGTTCTTAGTAGGATTTGCATCATATATGAATGACCTGTATGTATACACAAAAATAATATAAAGAAAAAAGAGATAGTAATACAATATATATAAATGGACACAGAAGCAGAATTCAAACGTATTGTATCACTTGTGAATGATAAAAAAACGAATAAAGACAATTCTGATAATTTGACAGATGATAACAAACTCGACTTATATAAATATTATAAACAGGCAACCGATGGAGACTGCAATACGGCAGAACCATGGTCCATTAACTTCGAAGCAAGCGCTAAATGGAAGGCATGGAAAGGTGTAAAGGGAATGTCAAAACAAGACGCGATGTCTAAATATGTAGAGATGTACAATACTTACATGGTATAAAAAATTCAAAGTTAAAAAGGCGAGAGTAATAATCGTAGGGGGTAGGAATAAATACCGAAGTACTATCCCAAATTTGAGGAAGTAACGATTATTTGAGCGCCTTGAATAAACTTTGTATACACAAGAATCATTTTTTTTCAAAATCTTCGAATATCCGAACATTTTAAGTCCATATACGTCCTTAGAATATAATAAATTCAAGTTAAAAATTTTTTTTGGATTTTTTTGTTATCAAAACTCATACACATAACAAACACATTACACTCATGCCTTTTGCATTTTTTGCATTTTTCGCATTTTTCGCATTTTCTGAGCAACATAGTACGCGACCTCTTCATGTTCCATCATACCATAATCCTCTTCTTCCTTCTCATAATTAAGAGGGTCATACTCGAAATATTCGAGAGCATCACGATAGAAATCCTTGCCTGTCTTGTACTTGAAAATCTTGCGCATCCTGTCAAATGTGGACAAAAACAATAACCAATCTTGATAATCAGTTTTTCTTATTTTTTCGTAATTATAATACAAATTTGTCAAGATTTGATCAATTCATATACATATTCAAACACGGAATAGCATAAAATATAAAAAATGATCAATTAATATAAGATCATAAATAAGCAGAATGTTTGCTCCGTTGAATGATGATATTCTTATTCAAATAGTAAATCATTTAGATATTATGTGTACAATAAATTTGTTGTTAACATCTAAAAATCTTTACGATCAACGGAAAATATTAATTGAGAATAATCAAATATATATAGCGTATAAACATGTTAATAAAACATCAATTATATATGCATTATTAAATAGTGATATAGAATATGATTTAGGTGTTGGATATAATATACGCCATTATAATAAAGACAATCAACCCATGTGTATTAAAATACTAAAAAAACCATCATCATATGAGCATATATACAATACATATAAATTAATTGTATTCAATAATATTTATAATGACGTATGTGTAAATAAACTAGAATTAAGTAATTATTATATGACGCAATTGAAATTGTCTAATCCACATATAATAAATTTTCCTATATTTCCATTTAATAGATTTCTGGGTTATTATAATTGGAATTATACAAATATTAATTTATATGATGTATACCAATGTATGTGTTATACATATAACAAAAAATATAGAATTGTGGAATCTATTTTAAATAATATGATAATAGAACCTCCTGTATCACTTGAAGTATTTGTAGCAATTTGTCAAACGCTTATAGGGTATATAAACAGTATGCAATCTTACAAAACTGTAATAAAAATGCAAAAAGCAGTCATTATAACAATATTATACAAATTTATAGATAATGTTCCATCACATATAAATATAACAGAAAAACTCAAAAATGCCATCATAACTAAAAGTGCAGTTCTAAGTCAACATGTAGACGAAATAAAGGGTGTACCGCGATATATTAAAAATTTATTCAAATCAGAATATATAAGAGTATCTCATAGTTTGAGTCTAAAATAATAAAACAGTTTATTCTTATGGTAATTTCGTAACACAACCATTTGGATTTACATCTTTTAAGAACCTTTCTTCATATAATCCATCGTGGTCCCAACATTCTAAAAATGTCTTATATCTTTTACACATCTCATCTATATTTATTTGTATTTGTTCTTTCAGGTATTGACTATTTGCTCCTGATCGCGATGATCCCCATTCCAAAGGCGAATAATATTGAATCCAATAACATCCACACTTCCATCCGTGATTTGTGTATGCTTTAATACACATATCATGATCATCACATGCTTGAACACCAGAAAGAGTTTCATCAAAGTATCCTAATATTTTTACTTTTTCTAAATCCATCATTAATGGTCCTCTATTAACAAGTTGATTTACATAAAAAATGTCTCTTGACAAGTTAAATTCCTTAGTAAAACAATTGTGTCCTACAGGACCTTCAATACCATAAATATATTGTCCATCAGATGTCATCTGTTCTGTTGTTTTAGCAGTTACAGCAAAAATGTCATCAAATCTTCGAAATGGTTCTAGCATACGTCTATCCCAATTATTTTCTAAAATTTGCATATCATCTTGTACAATACACACGTATTTTTTAGTGGCATTTTTCATACCAACATTATTAGATCTAGTCTCAAAAACGTTATAAGTATTTAAAATTTTATATCTAGCGTATGCAGGTATTTTCTTAACCATATGTCGGACAATCTGTTCTGATCCATCAGTGCAACCATCTAATACAAAGATATATTCAGTAACAAGTACGGATGACGTATCTATAAGTGATCTGATTACTCTTTCTAAGACATCCTCCTTATTGAAAATGCTCATCACAATACTAATCATTATTTTGCTTATTAGTAATATAATCATCGAGACTCTTATATCTGTATTGCGAATCGCGAAGCGCGAATGGATATGTACGGATCTGTTCAGAAAAATTGAAAAAAATGAGTCAAAAGCATTAGGGAGAAAAGCTCATAAAGCAAGGACAATGCAACTCGACGCTTTAAACGACGATCTGATCGAAAATATAGCAGGTAGGTTACCGATTATGGAACTACTCAATCTTGTGCAATCCTGCAATCACCTATTTAAGCGCAGATACGAACTCATTAAGTGCAATGATCAATATCGTGAATATATGCAATTTGATACGTACGCATCGTACTTTTCAGTATTCTTTAAAAGTGATCTTGTATATAATAACAAGCAGTATGTGATAAAATCAGATATATCCAATGATCACGTATCGGCGTATAATACTTACAAGATAATTGCGTTTAATAACAGGGGTGCATCAGATAATGACAAACTTGTATGCAGAATACTTATCATAAATAAGTACTTCGAAAAAAAATACAAGCAGATATATGGCACACATGTAAATATAAAATCAATAAATTATGCAAATCTTTTCAATAAATTCATGGACCTTTATAATTGGACAGATCATATATATATCAATATATTCAATATATATGAAATACTTTATCATATTAAAACACGAAATTTAAGGGCGTTGTATAATACACTCAACAATCTGCGTATACAGTGTGTAAGCATCCAAAATGAGTTTATGAGTATTGTTGATGCGCTGTTGAATTTCTCCGATATCTTAAATACAAGACTATTAAGATCTGCTATGTTCTATGTATTATATGCTTTCATCGAAAAAAATAAAGATTTCCTTCCTGAGAAACTTAAACATATATTAATAGAACGTTCTGAATATATTATCACGCAATTAATGCGGTGTAAATACCCATTATATCTCAAAAATTTGATAACAGAACAGATAAGAAGAACTTGCACTTCTGTTTGAAAAAATGATAAGATGAATGAAAATAAAAATATTATTTTACATTTTTATTCTTGCACCATATAAGATTATAAAGTGTTACTTTATATAATATGAACAAAATCAATTTTTGGGGAACATCATTGGTAGGGAAAAAAAGGAAACACAGATCAGATGAAGAATATGAAGATGATATTGAAACAAAACCATGCATGAATATTTATACACAGGATAATCACATTTATTTTACAGAAGATATTGATTGCAATACTGCATTTAATCTAAATAAAGAACTAAGAAATTTGGATGTAAAATTGAGAATGGATGCAATTTCTACAAATACAGATCCAAGACCTATTTATTTGCATCTTACAACAGATGGTGGGTATATACATTCTGCTTTTTCTATTATTGATTGTATGAAAAGTCTAAAAGTGCCAGTATATACTGTAATTGACGGTTTTGTGGCATCAGCAGGAACTCTTATTAGCGTACATGGTGATAAACGATTTATTCGAGAGAATGCATACGTATTAATTCATGAATTGCGATCGGGATTTTGGGGTAAAATGACATATCTCAACGAAGAACATCAAAATTGCAAAAAAATTCAAGAACATCTTACCAAGATATATTTAGAGAAAACAAAACTTACAAAGAACCGTCTTGCTACTATTCTGAAAAAAGACCTACAATTTAATGCCGAAGAAGCATTGAATATGGGAATGGTAGATGAAGTTTATAAATCATAGAATTATTATATTTTGTATCTTATAAATAGTACATAATGCCTACAAACACACAAAAATCAAAAAAATTAAAAAGAAAAGGTGGTAATAATAATATTAAATATTTAGTAGAAGATATTGATGTAAATGGTGATGGGATACCTGATGGAGTTCTTGTAAAACAATATAAGATTGATCAGCATAATAACAAACATTTTATAAGTCAAGTGTTTGTTCCTAATGATAAATTAAAAGACGATCTTGAACAAGAAGAAAAAAAATATAAACAAGAACATCCTGAAATAGTACATCAAAATTCTGATAAGAATTATCTTGATCCAAGAAACAACGGAGGTCTCAAAATTGTAGATGAAAAAGCAATAGCAAGATTAGAAGATGGGAGACAAATACCACAGACACAACATATTATTGTTCAAGATGAAACTACATTAGCACAGCATGTTAAATCAGGTTTCGGGTTAGGTATAGGTTTTGGTCTTGCAGATATGTTAGGGAATTTTCTCCAGGGATTATTTTCAAGCGAATAAATTCTCTTTAATATTATTTTTTTGAATATCTTATTTAGAATGTTACGATATATTCAAAATATAATTGATGATACAAAATTGTATATCAATAATATATTATCGAGTGATAAGAAATATCCTCGTAATTCTATTGATTTATATGAATCATCGATGCATAATGATGTATTAGTAGATGATAAACAATTAAAAATAGATACCTTATTATTTGTGAGACAATTCAAGAATACATATTATAAATATACAAACAAAGACAAATTTAATATTGAATTATATAATTCATTTGTAGATGATAAGAATTTTGATGGAGGTTTAACTGCTTTTGACGATGATGACAAAGAAACCAGAATATTTGATAAATATATACTAGAGTATATTAAGAATAGAAATGATGTTATTACATATCTGCAATGTAAAAATATAGATATTGTAATAAAAACGAATCTAGAACAATTGGGTGATTTTAAAAAACATAAATATGATATTGTATTTGCGATTGATATGAATGAGAAAGAATTATTTAATTATTGTTATACTATATTGCAACAATCTGGTAATATTTGTATGATAAAAAATATCATATTCAGTTTAATATTCAAATATGAAGACAAATTTCAAAGAATTAAATTAAGCGCAATGACACGACAAAAAGACGCACACCCTTATATCATATTAGAAAGACTTTTAGGTTCTGGTTAGATAATAATATAATATTAATGTGTTTGATTGTAGTAGAATGAAGACAAAAAATAGGAAAAAGGGTGGAGGAGAAGATGATTTCAAAGTATTACTAGTAGTAGATGTACAAAACTGTTTTATACAAGGTGGTTCACTGGGTACTGTTAACATTGATGATTTATTAAAATATATCAATATGGTAAAAAGTATTGAAGAACAAATAAAAAATGGTAATTATGATTTAGTAGTATTTAGCAGAGATTATCATCCTGAAAATCATGCATCATTATATGATGAAACAAAAGCAGAATACGGTGTATTTACACAACATTGCAGAAATACAAATAATAAGTGTGATAAAATATATAATACTAAAAATGATTTGAAAAATTCAAAACCCATAACTATAAACGAGTTAATAGACGATTTAACAAAAATAAAAGGGTTTTTAACAAATAATGATTATAATGCTTTGAATGATAAGTGTATTGATAAATTATATAATATTAGTGATACTACTAATTTAAAAAAAAATATTGGATAAATTGTTGATTTTTTCAAGAAGGAAACTATAAAGGATAATGATACAATAGAAGGTGCTAATTTATGCTATTTATTTAATTTTACAGA
>Ga0208784_1000805_pt1 | contig 14164 bp, 17 predicted proteins | sample DEB19_08_DNA_FD_184531 | JGI IMG/M metagenome (GOLD analysis project Ga0208784, IMG submission 184531) | Aqueous microbial communities from the Delaware River and Bay under freshwater to marine salinity gradient to study organic matter... | ecosystem: Environmental > Aquatic > Marine > Coastal ... | reverse complement strand
AAGGGCTTGAAACGGTTTTGGGTAGGGATACAGAAGGGGTTTTTGGCATTTCTACGCCTAGAATCCACACACCGCTGAACGATCTGCCCTCAAAAGGGCATGAACTGATTGACTTGGCGGCTGACATTGGGGTTGACCTTATGGATTGGCAAAAATTCGCGCTGATTCACACGCACAAGGTAAAGCCTGACGGACGGTGGGCGTCACCAGTCAACACAATCGTTGTCGCACGGCAAAACGGAAAATCATTTTTGCAACAAATCAGAATTCTTGGCGGTTTGTTTTTGTGGGACGAACCGTTGCAGATCGGGTCGGCGCACCGCTTGGCAACCTCACTTGAACAATTCAGGCAGCTGATTTCAGTGATCGAAGGCAGCGACATGTTGGCAAAACAGGTCAAGCGAATCCGTTGGGCGCATGGTGCTGAGGAGATTGAAACCATGAAAGGCACGCGGTTTATCATAAAGGCTGGCGGTTCAGCTGCGCGCGGTGTATCTCGCCCGTCAACCCTGCACTTGGACGAATTACGCGAAATGACCGACATGGAATCGTTTGCTTCCTTGCGATATACACTCATGGCTGCGCCAAATCCGCTTGTCATGTCGTACACAAATGCTGGCGATTTCAGTTCCGTCGTGCTGAATTCTTTCCGTGAACGCGCCCTTGCCCGCATTGCTGGCGCAGATGATGAAATCGGGTACTTCGAATGGTCAGCACCGACAGATGAGATCAGCGTTGAGAATGCACGCCATGCAAATCCTGCACTTGGAATCACGATTCACCCTGACAACATCAAAAACGTTTTGAACGACCCGCCTGACGTTGTAATGACCGAAGTATTGTGTAGGTGGGTGGTGGCAATAAATAGCGCGGTGGACGCTTCCGCTTGGGGTAATTGCTTGGACAAATCGGCTGACCTTGATCTTGAAAAATCAACGTGGCTGGCAATTGACTTATCACCCGACAGAAAACATGCGTCGTTGGTCGGCGCGCAAAAATTGGGCGAAGAATCATTTGTGGTGAAGTTGCTTCACACTTGGTCAAATGAATTGCAGCTAGACGATAAGGCAATTGCCAATGACTTGGCAGATTATGCGCGCAAATACGCAACCGAATATGTTCTTTATTCACGGCGCACTGCTGGCGCAGTTGCAGCCCGACTTGCACCCGCTGGAATCCCGATTTTCGACATGGACGGTGACTACCCACAAGCGTGTGACGAAATGTTGTCGGCGATCAACTCAGGGCGTTTGAAACACCGTGGGCAAAGTCAATTGACCGACGAAGTATTGGCAGCGGTGCAATTGCGTCGTGGGGACGGCGGTTGGGTTATAGGAAGAAGGGCGTCAAAATCGGTCGTGTGCGGTGCGGTGGCAGTTTCACTTGTGACCCACTTCGCGACACGCCCAGAGAATGATCTTGACATCATGGTGGGTTGATCGTATAAGCCTGACACAATTTGGGCATGGGATTATTTGACCTATTTGTGCCAGCAGCTGCGAAGCCGTCCGTCAACGCTTCACAATCGGTAGACGCTGCCTCAATTGCGCCGTTCTACAACGAACAATCGTCAGTGTTCTTCGGTGTTGGCTTAACTGCAACACGCGGCGAAGCAATGACAGTGCCAACTGTGGCGCGCGCACTTGGGATTATTCAAACCGTTGCGTCATTGCCAATGCACACACGCAATGAAGCAACTGGCGAAAAAGTTACACAACCGCGAGTCATCAACCAACCTGACCCGCGCATACCAGGAACAACATTCTGGTCATGGATAATTTCCGATTTATTCTTTCACCCAAATGCTTATGCATGGGTAATGGAACGCTATGCTGACACTGGAAAAATTCGTGCAATGGAACGCATTGCACCTGAACGCGTAACGATTCAAACAAATGCACTTGGAACTGAAATCACCGCGTATCAAATTGACGGAACGTACATTGACGCAACAAATCTGGTTGTTTTTGCTGGAACAAGTGAAGGTTTGTTAACCCGCGCAGGTCGCACAATAAAAGCAGCTGCCGCGCTTGAAAAAGCAGCAATGAATTTTGCAAATGAGCCAATCCCGCAAATGATTTTGAAATCAAATGGCACATCATTGCCAGCAGATCGGGTTGCAAAATTACTTTCGTCATGGCGCACTGCACGGAGTAACAAATCAACTGCATTTTTGAATGCTGACGTAACACTTGAAACAATTGGTTATGACCCGAAGAATTTGCAACTCAATGAAGCCAGAAACTACGTTAGTTTGGAATTAAGCAGGGCGTGTGGGCTTCCTGCCTATTTCACTGATTCGCAGCAATCCTCATTTACTTATTCAAACGCGTTGGACAAACGTCGCGACTTAGTTGATTTTGCATTTAGAAATTACATGTCAATTATTGAACAACGGTTGAGTTTCACGGATTTCACACCAGCAGGCAACCGCGTTTCATTTGATCTTGACGATTTCTTGCGTGGCAATCCTTACGAGCGCGCGCAAGTGTACGAAATTTTGAATCGAATTGGCGCAATGTCAATTCAGGAAATACGCGAAGAAGAGGACATGCTGCTATGAGCAAAAAAGTAATCACACCCATGCAAATCACGGCGGCAGATTCCAACAGTCGCACAATCACTGGACGCGTCGTGACATTTGACGAAACTGGCAACACTTCAATTGGCAAAGTTCAATTTGCGGCGGGTTCAATCGAACCAACACCAGTTTTGCTCAATCTTGAACATGACCGCACACGAAGAATTGGCAAAACATTGTCAATTGAGTCGAGCGATCAGGGAATTGACGCAACATTCAAAATTGCTGAAACAACAGCAGGCACTGACGCACTAATCGAAGCAGCTGAAGGGTTGCGCGACGGATTCAGCGTTGAAGTTTATTTTGACGAATACGAGACACTCAAAGACGGCACAGTGCGCGTTTTGAAAGGTGAATTGACAGGCGTTGCATTGACATCAGAGCCAGCAATTCGGTCATCACGCGTGACTGAAGTTGCTGCAACAGAAAACGAAGAAAACGAAGATTCTGATTCGACAATCGAGTCAGAGGAAACACCAACAACAGAAGGAGACGAAGTGGACAACACCGTCACACAAGCGGAAGCCGTCGAGACGGTAGAAGCCGCACAGTCAGTAACCGCAAGCGCAACAGCGGTTGGTGGTTGGACATCAAAGCCACGCTTGGAGTTCACCGCCGCGAAGTACCTTGAAAACAAAATCCACGCAGCATTGGGTGATGAGGACGCGAAGCGTTACATTCTCGCCGCGGATAACACAACCGACAACGCTGCATTCAACCCAACACCACAGATGACAACAATCATCAACGGACTTTCAACAACAATCCGTCCTTCAATTGACGCGATCAGCCGTGGCGTTTTGCCTGCTGCTGGACTTCAGTTTGAAATTCCAAAGATCACAACTGCACCAACTGCGGCAGCAGCAGACGAAGACGCAGCATTTTCAGAAACTGACCAGCAGAGTTCGTTCTTGTCAGTGACTGTCAAAAAGTTCGCTTCGCAGCAAAAATTTTCAGTTGAGTTGTTGACACGCAGCAACCCTGCGTTTTATGATGAGTTATATCGCAACATGGTTGCAGCAATGGCAAAGGCGCAAAACGCTTACGTTTCAGCTGCAATTGTTTCAGGTGCAACTGCTGACTCAACAACAACAACAACTTATCCAACTGCGGCTGAATTGCTTGGAATTGTTTCACGCGGTGCAGCAAGCGTGTACAACGCAACTGCTGGACTTCCAAACCCATTCGCAACACGCATGATCGTTGGAACAGGTCAGTGGGGCAACATCATGACATTGAACGATTCAGGTCGTCCAATCTACATGGCGTCACAACCACAAAACGCAGGTGGACAGGTTGCCCCAACATCACTTCGCGGAAACGTTGCAGGACTTGACCTGTACGTTGATCCTTCACTGAATTCAGGAGACGCAGACGGCACATTGCTTATGGTCAACCCTGACGCATACACATGGTACGAAGACCCTGCACAGTACACATTGCGCGCAGAATCAACCGCTGACGGAAGCGTCACTGTTGGACTGTATTCATTTGGTGCACTAGCCACGAAAATTGCAGCGGGCGCATTCAAAAATAATAAGGCGTAATAGCCAAAACTAATCATGCGGCGGGTTCTCCCGATCTCGCCGCAGCCGATCGAAGGGGACGGACATGCCAAGTATTGTTACTGCAAGCCAATTGCGCACGGTGCTTGGCGTGTCCGTTAGCCTCTATTCAGACAGTTATCTGGACGAAATAATCAACACAAGTGAAGCCGTAATTTTGCCAATGTTGGTTTCAAATTCTTCAGCGGTGAACGCATACAAATTGACCGAAAATGTCGCCTATTTCTACACACAACGGGAACATCATTTTGTGGCTGGTCAATCAGTCATTGTCACTGGTTTGCCTGCGCCATTTACCGCGACACATACAGTTGTTACGGCTGGGATTCGTTATTTCACCGCTGCATTGACTTCATCAGACGTCACATTGCGCGACATCATTCCAACAGGCACTGCAACACTTTCAGGGTATTCAGCAGCTGATTTGTACGCAAATACACCAGCAATTGAATCAGCCGTTCTTGCAGTAAGCGTTGAAGTATTTCAATCACGCGTTGCAGCAGGTGGGCAGATCGAGGGCGTGGATTTTGCCAGCACGCCATACAGAATGGGGCGCAGCTTGACTAATCGAGTTTCAACCCTGCTCATGCCATATTTAGACATTGAAACGGTCGTTCAATAAGTGACCGCCAGTGCCATTTCAGACACCCGCGCAGCCTTAGCCAATGCGTTCAGCGCGTTATCAGCCAACGTTTATGCGAGCGTGCCTGAGTCGCCAATCCCGCCTGCAATTGTCGTTGTCCCGAATTCGCCATACATGGAAGTTGAGTTAATTGGCAAAACTGCAACAAAGGTCAAGTTAAATTTTGCCATTTCTGCAATTGTTGCTTCAAATAGCAATGCTGGTTCATTGGACAACTTGGAAAAGTTAATCATTGGAATTCTTGCGGCAATGCCCGCAGGGTACGTCGTGGGCAACGTTGAAAAGCCAACCGTGTTGGAAGTAGGTCAGTCACCCATGCTGGTTGCTGACGTCAACGTTTCAACGTATTACACACAAACAAACTAAGGAGAAAACGTGGCAACAACGATCATCACGGGTCGCGATCTAACACTGACGATCGCAACCACAAACTATGACGCGCAGGCGACCAGCGCGACGTTGGCAAACGCACCAACAATCGAGACTTACCAAACCCTTGACGGCAAGGCTTACAAGCACATTGACGATCAGTGGACATTTGACGTTGAAATGCTTGCAGACTGGGGAGCAGCCTCATCATTGTGCGAAGCACTATGGTCAGCTGCTGAGTCAGCACCAAATACAACATTGGCGGTTTCATTGACTGCCGTGACTGGTGCGGTTTTCGCATTCAACGTCATGCCAATGTTTCCTTCAGTCGGCGGGTCAGCACCTGACGCACAGACAGTTTCGTTATCATTCACAGTGGTCGGAACACCAAGCGAAACATTCAGTTAAAATCTAACAATCGGGAGACAAAATGAAGTTACCAATCACAATTGAATATAACGACGGCGTGCAAGCCACGTATGTGGCTGCACCGCCTGAGTGGGTTAAATGGGAAAAGCACACAGGCAATACCATTTCACAAGCCCAAGAAAAGATCGGAATTTCCGATTTGGTATTTCTTGCTTATCACGCCATGAAACGTGAAGCTGCTGGAAAGCCAGTCAAGCCGATCGAAGTTTGGACGGAGACAATTGCTGAAGTTATTGTCGGTGAGGAAAGCCCAAAAGTTACGCCGTCGGAAGCCTAAGTCGAATCATTTGGGAATTGTCCTTAGCGACAAACCTTCCCAAATCTGAATTTGAAACGGCTGAAGACATTCTGACGGTGCTGGAGATTTTGGAAAAGAGGAACAATGGCAAGTGATTCGATCACTTACGACAAGGCTGAATTGCGTGCCATTGTTCGCTCATTCAAGGCAATGGACGACGAAGCAACAAATCAAGCCAAGGAAGTCACATCAGAATTGGCGACTTGGGTTCGCTCAAAGATCATTGACCGTGCCAGCACTGGCACCCGCAATCGTCAAGACAACAAAGTGGCTGAAGGCTCAAAGGTTTCCAAGTCATCAAAGATCGGTGAAATTTCATTTGGTTATGTTGGGCAAAAACTCAGCGGTGGCGGTACAACTCAACAAATTTGGGGCGGTGCTGAATTCGGTTCAAATCGCTGGAAGCAATTCCCAGTGTGGTCGGGGCGTGAAGGTCGCGGTTCTCGTGGTTGGTTTATTTATCCGACGCTTAGAAGCGTGCAGCCTGACATTGTGAAAAAGTGGGAACAGGCGTTTTCAGCGATCGTGAAGGAGTTTGACTAATGGCTGGCAGTCGTACGCTCAAACTTTCCATTCTTGGTGACGTTGACAATCTGAACAAATCGCTGAAAACGGCAACGGCTGACGTTGAAACCTTCGGCGACAAAATGGGCAAAGTCGGCAAAATGATTGGCGCAGCATTTGTTGCTGCCGCTGCCGCTGCTGGCGCATACGCCGTCAAAATCGGCGTTGAAGGCGTCAAAGCGGCGATCGAGGACGAAAAGGCTCAAACACAGTTAGCTTTAGCCCTAGAGAACGCCACAGGGGCAACAAAGGGTCAAATTGCGGCAACTGAACAAAGCATTCTGAAAATGTCGTTGGCAACTGGTGTCGCTGATGACGATTTGCGCCCTGCGCTTGGTCGCTTGGTTCGATCAACTGGCGACATTACAAAAGCCCAAGATTTACTGACAACCGCCCTTGACATTTCAACTGCAACGGGCAAGCCGCTGGAGACAGTGGCAAACGCATTGGGCAAGGCGTACGACGGAAACACTGCGTCGCTTGGCAAATTAGGAATTGGACTTTCATCAGCCGAATTGAAAACAATGTCGTTCACCGACGTTCAAGGCAAACTGACGGATTTGTTTGGCGGCGCAGCTGCTAGAAATGCTGACACTTATGCTGGACGCATTGCGCGCGTGCAAGTGGCATTTAATGAAGCAAAAGAAACAATCGGTTATGCGTTGCTTCCAATTTTGGAAAAAGTCATTTCATTTATTAACAATAACGCGTTGCCAGTAATCAACGCATTCAGCGGCGCATTCAGTCTTGATGGCAATGGCTTGGGCGGAGTCATCACCAAAGTTGGTCAGACGATTAGCAATGTTTTCACACCAATTATCAACGGACTTGTCAAGGCATTTGGATACGTTAAAAACGCGATCAGCGACAATTTGGGAACATTCACAACATTTGCTTCATATATTTCAACCTACGTTGCGCCCGTCATTGGCACGGTACTGGGCGGGGCATTGCAGATCGCGGGCAAAATTGCAGGTGGCGTTATTGACGTCATTGCAGGCGTTGTCAAGATTTTGAACGGTTTGATTTCAGGCGCGGTCGCTGGAATCAACGCGTTAATTTCTGCCTATAACGCAATCCCATTTCTGCCAAATGTTTCAAAGATTTCGGCACCAACCGTCAGCGTTCCAACCGTTTCAGTTCCAAAAGTCACTACGCCTAGCACGACAATTCCAACCGTTCCAACAAGTACGACAACGGCAACTGCTTCAGGCAATGGAGTTTCAACCGCTGCTAAAAGTGCCGCTTCAGTGGCAGCAGCTGCGTCAAATGTTGTTTCAAGCAATTTCAATGTTGGTTCATTCCGAATGGCTGAAGCGGCGACCAGCGGCACAACAATCAACCTGACCGTCACGGGCGCATTGGACAAAGAAGGCACTGCACGGACAATCATTGACACACTCAATTCCTCATTTTACCGCGGCACAGGTGGCGCAACTAACCTGCAAACAGCATGACCCAGTGGCAACCCGTTTGGAAGGTGACAATTGACGGTGTTGATTACACTGACGCAATTCTTGCCAATTTAGTCATTCGATCAGGTCGAACAAACATTTATGAGCAGGCACAGGCAGGATACGCCAACATTCAACTGATTGATCTTGACCAATCGGCAATACCAGTCAACGTCAATTCAAGCATTTCAATTCAGGTGCAAAATACATCAGCTGCATATGTACCGATTTTTGGCGGCACCGTCGTTGATATTGGTTTAGAAGTCAGGGACGTTGGTTCAACCATGTTCACACAGACTTATTCAATCACCGCATTGGGCGCATTGGCTAGGTTGCCAAAAATTCTGACTGACGGCGTACTTTCAAAAGATTATGAAGGAAATCAGATTTTATCCATTTTGACTGATTTGCTAATCAACAATTGGTCAGAGGTTTCACCGTCAGTGACATGGGCTGGTTATGATCCAACAACGACTTGGGCTGACGCTGAAAATACTGGATTGGGCGAAATTGACACTCCTGGACAATACGAATTGGCAGCGCGTTCAAGTGATCGAGTTGACGTATATTCGCTGGTTTCAGCATTGGCAACATCGGGATTGGGTTACATTTACGAGGACGCAAATGGCGCAATTTCATACGCCGACTCAATCCACCGCAGGGATTATCTAATAGCCAACGGTTATGTTCAATTGACTGCAAATCAAGCCCGTGCAGCAGGCTTGCGCACCGAAACCCGCGCTGGAGACGTTCGCAACAATTTGACGATCAAATATGACGCAACCAGCAGCAGCGAACGATCTGCCAGCGATCCAACCTCAATTTCACAGTACGGAAATCTTGCCCAAATCATCACAACGACATTGCACAATTCAAGCGACGCAACGGCACAAGCCAATTTTTACTTAGCACTTAGAAAAGACCCTGAACCCATTTTTTCAGAAATTGTTTTTGATCTGACAAACCCTGAATTGGACAACTCAGACAGAGACGATCTGATCGAAGTTTTCATGGGAATGCCAGTTGCCGTCAATGATTTGCCAACCAACATGGGTTCGATCTTTCAAGGTTTTGTCGAAGGTTGGGCATTTCAGGCGGGCTACAACCGTTTATCCATTTCATTGAATGTTTCGCCAACTGCCTATTCATTGCAATCAGTGGAATGGGGCGAAGTAAGCAACACATTCAATTGGTCGGGCGTGTCGCCAACGCTTGATTGGCAACGTGCCACAATTGTCACTTGATAAGGAGAAAACATGACAAATCCAACGAGTAACTTCAACTGGCAAATGCCGACTTCGACTGATTTGGTCACGGATTTGCCCGCTGATTTTGAGGTTTTTGGACAAGCCGTTGATACAACAATGGCTGATCTTAAAGGTGGAACAACTGGTCAAATCCTGTCGAAAACTTCCAATACCGACATGGACTTCACATGGATTACAAACGATCAAGGCGATTTGACTGAAATCACCGCTGGAACAGGTATCACGGTGACAAGCCCAACTGGACCAATTCCAACAGTTGCAATTGACACCGCAACCGTCCCGCGCTTGGCTTCGTCAAACACATTTTCAACAAATCAAATCGTTTCATGTGCAACTACATCAGCTGCGCTTCGAGTGACTCAAACAGGATCGGGAAACTCATTATTGGTTGAAGACTCAGCAAACCCTGACTCAACGCCAATGGTTGTCACATCGGACGGAACAATCGTAACTGGAAATACAACCGCTGGCGTTTCAATGGGTTACTCAGGAATTGCAGGGACAATTCCACGTGTCCAAGCAACTGGTACGACATCAGGCACAGGGTCGATTGGCGTTTTCAACTGGGCTAATAACTCAGCCTCAGCCTCAGCAATTATGATTTCAAAAAGTAAGTCAGGCACAATCGGTACTTATGGAGCAACAACGACAAATGATGACGTCGGCGCGGTTGTATTTAATGCCGACGACGGAACGGAATTTCAGCGTTCTTCAATGATTTTTGCCGAAGTTGACGGAACTGTTTCAACAGGCATTGTTCCTGGGCGCATGATTTTCTACACAACAAATTCAAGCGGTGTTTTAACAGAGCGTTATCGTATCGACTCAAACGGTCGCAATGTTTTCACTGGTTCAATTACCACTGGCGTTCCACTGCAAAAAACAGCCGATTTCACGCTTGCAAGCACTGAAAACTGGATCGTCAATATGAAAACAGGTTCAGGATTGGTGATCACATTGCCAAACGCTTTGACCTATGCAGGACGCCAATTGACAATCACAAACTGGCAAGCACAGACAGTCGCAGCTTCAGCCTCAGTCGTTGTGAAAAACAACGCAGCTGCTGGAACAGCAATTTTGCCAGCGACAATCGGAACATGGGCTGAATTAGTTTCAGACGGCACCAACTGGATCATGACGAAATATAAGGACATTTAATGGCATATCCACAAGGCACTGCGCCAGCGTTGATTGAAGTTGCAAAGGCTGAAATTGGCACGATCGAGGAAGGCGACAACCTGACCAAATACGGTGAATTCACAAAGGCAAATGGCTTGCCATGGTGCGGTTCATTCGTGAATTGGTGTGCTGCACAAGCGGGCGTCAAAATTCATTCAGTTGTTTCAACTGCAATTGGTGCAAATAAATTCAAGGACATGTCCCGTTGGTCAAATATTCCACAATTGGGCTACATAGCCTTCATGGATTTTCCACATGACGGTGTTGACCGTATTTCGCATGTTGGAATTGTCGTGGGTTTAATTGACGATAAGCAATGCGTAACGATCGAAGGAAACACCAGCGGGACAGGCGACCAGCGCAATGGCGGCATGGTAATGGTGAAGGTTCGCAATGTTGGCAAAGAAATTGTTGGGTTTGGAATTCCCAAATTTGTTCCCTATAAAGGCGATTTTCCAGAAGTGCCCGTGCTAATCGAATCCGCACAACGATCAAAAAAGGAAATAAAAAAATGGACAAAACCAAAGCACTGATCGCGTCATGGGCACGATCATTTATGGCTGCTGCGCTTGCGTTATACCTTGCAGGCGTGACTGACCCAAAGGCATTGGCAATGGGCGGTATTGCCGCCGTTGCACCAGTCATTTTGCGTTGGTTAAACCCAAACGACGCAGCCTTCGGTTCTACGGGGAAATGAACCGCAGATTCGCAGCGGCAGGGTTAGTTTGGGCACTTGCACTAACCTTGTCCGCCTGCGGGTATCAAGGCTGGACACGTTATGAATGCCAAGAATTCGACAACTGGACAAAGGCGGAATGCCAAAAGCCGCAGTGCGTCCCTACTGGAACATGCACTGACGACATCATTGGAGAAGTCATACAACAAACCCGCACGCCGTAAATCACCCGAAGAAATTCACGCGCAGCTGATTTTGATAATCGGCACAACACTGGCAATGGTGTTTTTGGTCGTGACCATTGGTATCACTTATGCGCTCATTTTTGTGACTCAACCAATCGGGGCGCAAGCACCAAACGACGCAGCGTTTATTGACTTATTGAAAACACTTGCCATTTTTCTGACTGGTTCATTGGGTGGCGTACTTGCTGGCAATGGACTGAAATCCAAGCCAAAGCCAACCGACACGCCGACAAACACGCAAGGTTCTTGACCGCGCGGCGTTCATGCGTCACCCTGAGTTTAGGTGGTAGTCCTACCGCCAAGAATCGGGAGAATTCAAAATGGTACTTGATCTACTTGACCCGCAAACATTGGGTCGTTTGACTGGGTTGGCAATTTTGCTGATCATGGGAATGGCGGTCGGATACGCCAAAGGCTTCAAAGACGGCAAGCGTGAAGGTTTAGCCCGTCGCAAAGCAATGATTCGCCACATTTCAAACAAGGCGGTGAAGTAATGGGATTCTTGGATAACTACGAAGCAAGCCGTGAACGTTTGGAACGCTGGTTGAAAACATTTCCAAATGGACGCATTGAAACACGCATTGTTGAATTCAGTGCTGAAAAAGGTTTTGTCCTAGTTGAAGCCCGTGCGTTCAAAGGCATTGACTCAGTGTTGCCTGACGGCGTTGATTTCGCATTTGGGTATCAAGGCGCATACCAACAAAACATGAAGCGTTGGTTTGTCGAGGACACAGTTACTTCAGCGATCATGCGCGTTCAGCAATTGGTCATGGGTGGGGCTGAGCGCAGCACACGCGAGATAATGGAACAGGTCGAAAAGACGCCTGCAAAGGTGGCAAATGCTGACATTGACTATTGGACAACCAAGCACGGTGAAATTCCGTCATACAAAACAGCAGCTGAAGCCGAACAATCGGGAATCCCTTCATTGGGTTCATCAATGGACGAAATCGCCAAGCAACTGGGTGGTCAATTAGTCGAGGAAGCACCACAATGCAAACATGGTCACATGGTGTGGAAGCAAGCCCACGAAGGCGCACCAAAAAACTGGGGCGGGTATTTCTGCACGGAACGCACAAAAGCGACTCAATGTACACCGCGTTGGTACGTTCTTGCCAGTGACGGCAAGTGGAAGCCACAGGTGTGATCGTGGCTGACTATTCAGAAATCATTTATCCACAATCCATGACCGCCAAACTGTTATTAAATGGCGAAGTTGTGGACGAATACAAGATCGAACAATGCGACAAATGTTCAATGCTGACAAGGCTTGATCCATTTGGCTACCAAAAGCAATTTGGTGGCGAAAAGGTGATTTGGTTTTGTAAGGGTTGCCGATGAAAATGCAGCTGACGCACGATGAACAAATGCATTGCGTTCTTGGTGCAATTGACATTCACAAGAAATCAGGCAATTTACTGGAAAGCCCAGCACATTTGCGCCCAGAAATGGCAATTTTTGATCACATAGTCGAACGTGCTGAAGCCATTGGCAGTGAATGGGTCGTTGCCAAATATTTCAATTTGCCATTTGATCCGTACGAAAACAAATGGAAAGTCAAAGCGGACGTTGGCAATGCAATCGAAGTCAAATGGACAAAATACGACATGGGGCAATTGGTTATCCATGAATACGATCGCCCGACAGATATTGCCGTGTTGGTCACTGGAAAGGCACCGCATTACTACATTGCGGGCTGGATTCCCATTGCAATGGCACAACGCCCAAAATACCGTCACTCCAAACAACCAAATTGGTGGGTTAGTCAGATCAACCTGCAACCAATTGAGAATTTGAGGAAATCGAATTATGGAAACACTGCAATTTGAATGTCGCAAATGCAAGAAGGTAACAAGGCAGCTGATTCACAAGATAACGGACAACCTTCCCGAAGGTGTGGAAGTGATTCAATGCACCAAGTGCGAATGCATGACGGTTGCACAGATCGGAGCTTCAAATGCCAATCTATGAGTTTGAATGCAAGGTGTGCAAAATCCGTGTTGAAGTGGATAAGTCAATCCATGAAGAACGGGACGCCCAGTGTTGCGGCGAAGCCATGACACGACTTTATTCAGCACCGGGGATTTCGTTCAAAGGTACTGGTTGGGGTCATCAATGATCGTCGTTCTCATGGGCGCGCCAGGTGCAGGGAAATCAACCTGGGTGCATAAAAACAAAACAGGATTTGAACACGTCTACAACACCGAAGCAGTGCGAATAAATCGTGAAATGGACATTTCCATTTTCATGAGTTTGCAACGTCAAAAAGCAATAAAAGCAGCTGAAGCGGGCAAAGACATCATTGCCGACGGAACGCACACCATTGGCACACACCGACGCGTTTGGTTAAACCTTGCTGATCGCTTAGGGCTTGAAACAAAATTGGTCGTGTTTGACACACGCCTTGAAACTTGTCTTGAAGTCCAAAAACAACGTGAATTTCCAGCACCGCGCAAGGTCGTCGTTGATCATCACCAGCGCATGCAAATGGCAAAACTGCACGTTAAACGTGAAGGGTGGGGTTCAATTGAGATCATTACGCGTTAATAGTTATACACAGGCGTTATCCACAGGGGTGCAAAAGGTGTGGGACACGCCCAATGTCATGCGGAAAGTTATTCAACGCTTGACGGGGGGGTGTACGCTGGACGCATACAACACAACCCAGGGTTTGACTCTTAAATCCAAGAATGAAGTTCTTTCAAATAATCTTGAAAAGAAAAAGATAAATAAAAAAAGAATTCAATTGTTGTTGTTAATCACTGGCTTCAGCGCACCGTTAGGGGCAAGCCCTGCCGTTTCAGCTGATTATTCAATAGATCATTTGAAACTCTATGCACATTCAAGAATCTTGGATTACAAAGAATTCCAATGTTTCAATAAGATCATTACA
>Ga0208784_1000803_pt1 | contig 14196 bp, 25 predicted proteins | sample DEB19_08_DNA_FD_184531 | JGI IMG/M metagenome (GOLD analysis project Ga0208784, IMG submission 184531) | Aqueous microbial communities from the Delaware River and Bay under freshwater to marine salinity gradient to study organic matter... | ecosystem: Environmental > Aquatic > Marine > Coastal ... | reverse complement strand
GCCGATGTTTCAGATTACGAGGGTAACATTGAAATAGAAGGCGGACTGTCGTATGTATTCTTCAAGAAATTATCAGCTAAAGGATATATCCTCGCCGAAGCAGGCACGAGTATTGAAGCAGGCTGGAGTATTGAAGCAGGCAAGGGTATTGAAGCAGGCTGGTGTATTAAAGCAGGCTGGTGTATTAAAGCAGGCTGGTGTATTGAAGCAGGCACGGGTATTGAAGCAGGCACGAGTATTGAAGCAGGCTGGGGTATTAAAGCAGGCGAGGGTATTAAAGCAGGCACGAGTATTAAAGCAGGCTGGGGTATTGAAGCAGGCTGGTGTATTGAAGCAGGCAAGGGTATTGAAGCAGGTTTATCAATTACTTGTAAACTGGTGCTTTCGTTTTCTATTAAAGCATTTGCTGGTATCTGTACATGGCGAGAACTCAATGGAGATGAGGAGAAGACAATCACTTGTGGTAGAAAAGAGGGCGATGGAATAGTTGAATACGGCATACTTAAAGAGATTGGAATACCTAATGAAGAACCAAAGACTACAGGATGTGGCGATATTATTGAGATAAACGGGGTTAAATATAAGAAGTTATGAGTCACACACAAAAGTAGGTATGACACACACCAATAACAAAAGCGATAAGTGGGAAAAGGAGTTTGATTGGATAAAATGGAAGCATAACTTTTGTCAACATATTAGTGATTGGAGTTATCTATCAGCAGATGAGCAACTTGATGATGTTAAAAAGAAACTACGACTTCAAGAACGCCAACAGCTTATTGATGAGGTGGTGGGCAAGGCGAGAGGATTAAAAAGAAGGCACATAACTCAAACTAAGGGGGTAGAAGATGAATACGAAGAAGGAGTAAACCCCGACTGGATTGATGCTGTAAATGAAGCACAACTTGAAATAGATGGCTACAACCAAGCCATTGACGACATCATCACATTATTAGTTGAAATGAAAGAGGTATGAAAATAATACAGAGAGATGCATTAGATGATTTTGAAGCACTTAGTATTGCAAACTTAATGGAAAAGGCTGGTGTTCAAGTTTTTTGTATTACTAATGAACCGAGTGTGATAACACCCGAAGATAAAGTTAATTGGAAGGTTTGGGGTAGAGGGACAAATGAGGCATTAGAAAGATTTTTCAATCTTGAAAACAATGAATGATTTTAATCAGTTTACTATAAAATCAACATGAAAAAAGACGTGAAGAAAGAACCAAAATGCGTAAAATGTGGTGAGGAGTTGAATACAACAACGCTTGGTATGGGTGACCCATTTGGATTTTATACTGCTTCACCAAATTATTGCGAAAACAAAAAATGCGAATTCTTTGGCGTGCTAACTTATGCACAAAAAATAGAAGATTAAATAAGGTAACTATCCCTTGACAACAGGTAAAATAGGTGTATAATGAAGCTATGAATACAAATATAGAGATATTAAAACAAGACTATATCCTTAAAGAGGTTATCCATTCTTTGAGTGAAGCCGAGGGTATCAAAGTCCGATTAAGCGAAAGACACCCAGAGTATTTGGATAGCGACATCGTTATTAGAAAAGTCCCTACTCTTTCAAGTTCTTGGCAGATTTGGATTAACAGTAGGTGTATTGATAGGTTTGGAAAGTTCAAAAAGCTATGAAATATCCTTTATTCAGATTAAAACTTGTATTAGCTGGCGACTGGCATCAGTTTAACAACTGGCTTAGAGAAAACCCAATGCAAGATGGTGAAGATATTGTTTTTGTTAGAGATATTCAATCTCTTGTTGGTAGGCAAAAAGACAATGTTGAGTTGGTCAAAACTGGTGAGTGGTGGAAAAACGAAAACGGTAAGGAAGCAATTAAGAAGTTATATCCATTTTTTACAGACGAGCTATGAAATACACAATTAAAAACCTACGAGCCGAGTTTGGAACTGACGCTAAATGTTTGCAGTTTGTCTTTGATAATCGCTACGGCAAGGACTTCGTTTGCCCCCAATGCAAGGCTACTGGCAAGTTTTACCTAATTGAGAGCCGAAAGCGTTTTGACTGTGTCTGTGGCTTCACCTTATCCCCTCTAGCGGAAACGATATTCCATAAGTCTTCTACACCACTAACCTTGTGGTTTCACTCTATATTCCTATTTGCTTCAAGCCGAAATGGTGTATCCGCAAAAGAGTTGGAACGACAACTCGGAGTTACTTATAAATGTGGTTGGAGAATAGCCAAGCAAATTAGAATACTATTTGCTCAATCTAACAGTCCATTATCAGGAGTGGTAGAAGCTGATGAAACTTACATTGGTGGTATCCGTAAAGGTAAGCGTGGTCGTGGAGCTTCTAACAAAACAGCAGTATTCGGGATAGTAAAGCGTAAAGGTGAAGTGAGAGCCGAAGTAGTTGAGAGCATCAGCATCAAAACTATACAGCCAATTATTGACAGGCAAGTAACCAAAGGGTCAAGCATTGTTACTGATGAGTTCAATATCTATAACCGAGTTAAAAAAAGTGGCTACGAACACTATACAATCCAACACGGCATTGGCGAATATGTAAGGGGATTAGTTCACTCCAATTCTATTGAGGGCTTCTGGTCACAATTAAAGAGGTCAATCAACGGAACGCACCACTCGGTTTCACCGAAGTATCTTCAACTTTATCTTGACGAGTTTGTTTGGCGTTATTCTCACCGAGGACAATCTTTGTTTCCTTTAATGCTTGCAACGGCTGTGAAGCCAGTTTCAGCAAATTATGAAAGGACTTTTTCGTGAGCATAAAAACATTATATCACAACGATAATACCTGCTATGACTTGACATTATATTCACATATGCATATAATGGAATTGTACCTTAACAATTAGTCTTGAGATTAGCAAAAAGAGCAGTTCACTGGCTTGGTTCACTGGCTGATATAATCCAAAGTTACTCTGAGAGAATAATCAACTCTCTACACTTTCGGCAAATTCCAGCAACACAACTGAGTTGATAACTCCAAAAGCAATATAACTGCTCTGCTTGCTAGTCTGAAGATATAAGCTCACAATTGAAGTACGCTAAGTCTTGCAGGTCGCTCCATAAGTCAAGCACAGAAACAATTGTGAGCTGATATTTTACTAATTCATTAGCAATATGAATCAATACTCAAACAGGTTTGATGAAATCATGGGACGTCCAATGCAACAGATTGATGCTTTGTGTGAATCTGCTGCAAAGCTCAAAGATCGTGATTTTATAAACGATGACAATGAGATTAGTATGAAGGGTGACTTTGATCGCTGTGATGAGTGTGGGTTTGAAGCATATCGTCCTATGTCATATAGAATAGCCTCTCTTATAGCTCAAGGTCACGAAACAATTACTGGACACGTACCAGACATATATGAAAAGCCAAATAATAGTACAAATAATTAGTACATTTGCAAACCCTATTTACCCATAATTACAATAGTGAAGAAAATGGCAGAGGTCATCAAACCAACACCCAAAAAGGGTAAAGACTTTTCTCAACATCTACAAGATATCAAAGAGGCTTCTGCTAAGAAAGAGAGCTTATGGCGTGAGAGGGTAGAAATCAGCGTGGACACTAAGGGCTTTCCCTATTTCTTACTACATCCGTTATCTGATCTGCATTTGGGTCATGTGGGAGTAGACCTAGATGCCCTAGCATCACACCTAGATTTTATTGATAACACCCCCGTGCATACTATTTGGGTCGGTGACTTAGGTGACTTCTTTTTGCCGAAAGCTATCCCATCGGGTATGCTAGGTGATGTGGCGACACCATCAGAGCAGTTGGAAGCACTTACTCAACTGATGCAATCATACGCCGATAAGACATTGGCCGTTGTCAATGATCCTTCTCATCCGGGTTGGGTCAATAAAACGACAGGGCTAGATGTATATGAGTTAGCTACACGCGGATTAGATATACCCCTACTAAACACGGGTGGTATCATAGAATTGAATATCAATGGTATCATCTACAAGTTGGCGGTATTTCATAAAATCCACTCCTACAACTCATCACTCAATAGGCTAAACGCCCACCATAGAATAAGAGAGCTACATACCGATGTGGATGTAGTTATCGCTGGTCATCGTCATATCGGAGCTATGGAGAAATCAGTCCACCGAGAAGGTAAACCGACTTTTCTACAAATGGGAACTTTTAAGATTAACGACCAATATGGAGTAAGAGAGGGTATGATACCTCGCCCACAAGTGTTTTTCCCTACGCTATTTTTTGACGCTAGAAGGAAAAATGTAGAGATGATAGAGGACCTTGGCACAGCTCAGGAAATGATCCAAGCATTATCGTTAGCATATAAGCAAGAAGGAGTAGGCTTATTAGGAGTTGCCAAGCAAGATGAGAAGAAAAGAAGAACCAGCACGAAAAGATGATACTGTATTTCACGATACGGAAAATATGATGGATGATCCGTTTAGATTGTGGTATTATCTTTATGCTGTATCTCAAATAAGAAAGGCGGCAGAGATGTACTTGACAGGGGTGCTAAAAGAACAAGCACTAGCCTATCAAGTATTAGACTATTGGTATATCAAACCATTTGTAGATGAGATACACGCCGCCGAAGTACTCAAACACGCAAAATATATATTACAGACATACGATGAAAGCTGAACACTACACACCACCACAAGAACCACAACTTAGACCAAGCCTCTATACTGATGTAAGGGGTAATATTTTAGGTTGGCTACAACAAATATACGGCACACACATACCTATTAACTCGCAAATAGAAAAGCTGAGAGAAGAGTGGATGGAGCTAGAGGTGACTTGGCGTGATGAACCTGACAACGATGATGAGATCATCAATGAGCTGACTGATATCGCTATTGTAGCAATCGGATTGCTAGGGATATATGGGGCTGATTTCGCAGAGGAAGCCGCCAAAAAAACCGAGATTACTCGCACTAAATATGATCCTGTAGTGGTGCAAGAGCTACAAATGAAGGGCTATACATTGGAAGAAGCATTACAAATTTGCCGAGATAATTGGCACAATATAACCTATGAACCACGACTCACTACTCGCGTACGCAAAATCGGTGTATGACAAATGTATTACCACAATGGAAAGTAAGAATAAAGATTACGCCCACGATGGCGATGCCTTTGCTAACTTTAGATTTGCCGAGATGGTAAAAGTACCCGTAGACAAGGCAATATTAGTGAGGATGAGTGATAAACTAGCGAGGATCAGTAATTGTATTGATAAAGGGGAAACGGCTGTCAAAGATGAGAGTGTGCAAGATACCCTGATGGACTTGATAAATTATTCCGCGATATTGTCGGCATATTTACATGGTCAAAGAATACCTAATAAGTCATAGTCAAGAACTACTACTCGCAACGGGTATGTTAGCAATGGCGTTTAGTGCCAAGCTAAGATTTGAAGTAAGAAAAAGACAAGATGGAGTTTGTGATTGCTGTGGTGAGGTAGCTGATAAGCTAGAGATACATCATCGTAGGCCACAAAGTATGAGGGGAAGTGATAGGATAGAAAATGCAGTTGGACTTTGCCACGAGTGCCACGCCGAGATAGACAAGGAGTCGCAACACGGTATCTATTATCCACAAGTCCACACTTACAAACGATATTATCCACAAGGCAATGGCAGAGAGAATTAGAGATATACCACCCCACAAAGAGAGTGTAGTACAGTATCAGCAGGTTTGTCTTACTTGCGGTTGGGAAAACACTCCAAATACAGATCAAGCCCTATCACGGGTAGAGGGTTGGATACATATAATGACGATGCTAAATCACGATCACTCTATGCAAGAGCTATCGTGGCTTATCATGACAAGCGTATATTTACTTGAGTGACTTTCTGATTTTAGACTTCTTCCAATAAAGATTGTAGGTAGTCTGGGCTGTTGCAAAGACTATTGCGATGCTACCCAAGATTTCAGAAGGATTGCTTAGTTTATCAAGATTGATGACTAAGCCGACAACCACGCATAATATAGCAGAGATAATAAACCTTACTCTATCGTCTGCAATACGTTTATTTATCAAATCTATTACCGGTGGCATCAACAAGCCTACTAGGTTTTGTATTTCCATAATTTCTCACCCCCTTTTTATTTGTGAAAAGTCGTCAATGATGACCATGCACCTACTACCGTTGCTAATATAATACCGACTAGACCATACACAACCCTCTTGATTGGCTCAAATTCATCTTTGCGTACATATACTTCATTAAGTTGTGATTTTATGGATTGTATATCGTCTTTGATATATTTTATATCTGTAGACAAGACCGCTAAAGTTTCGCCTAAAGTTGGGTCTTTTGCTGACATAGGCTTCATTTATATTTTGTGAACTGATAATCTACATAGGGTGCGGGATTGATACTCTTTTCATTGAGTCGCAATTCCCAATGTAGGTGATTACCCGAACTGTTACCCGTGCTATTTACTTCTGCTATTTTTTGGCCTTGCTTGACGCTATCACCAACTTTGACAAGTAAACTATCTTTTTTGAGATGAGCATACAACGTCGCAAAACCAAAATTGTGGCGTATTTTTATCAAATTGCCGTAATCCGCAGTTGTGAGCCTACCCCATAAGTTTCTCCACGATTTGTCGTATTTATTAGTAGCAATCAACACTATCCCATCTTGAGAGGCATACACGGGAGTGCCTTTTGGATATCCATAGTCTACTCCACGATGAGTGAGAGGTTTATAAGCGTTAGTTATCTTGGGTGTTTGACCCTCGCAGTTGATTGGGCGACAAAATTTCATATGTTATAGTAAATTGATAAAACCACCATTATTAACTCTATAATTGGTAAAAGCAGAGTCTGTTGAAAATGTTGGTGTGTCATAACATTGTAAGTAAAAATATACCTCCAGCGCTTCCTTCGGTTAGAGTTGCATCTTGTTGAGCGTTGATGGTAGGTGTAGTTGTACCACTATATGATGTCTTATATTGTATGCATATTCTTCCATCTCCACCAGCTCCACCAGGGCTAGCACTTCCACCTGATGCGGTAACAAGGTTGGTGCCAAGCGTTGCCGTATCACAAACAAACAAATATGATCCCCCCGACCCATGCCCTGCTCTCCTACCAGTGGTCGCATTTAGTCCACCTAATGCGCCACTACTGGTCATCGTGCCCGTTACAGTTATGATTTTTGAAAAAAATATTCCTATACCAGCACCATCACCGCCCGTATTGGCACCAGAGTCAGACGATGTACCGCCACCAGCCCCACCCAAGTTCATAGTTATCAAATCAACCGACCCAACCACACTCCCACCAGTCGCTCCACTATTTCCACCAGTACCGCCAGTGGTCGCGTATCCGCCACCAGCGCCATCTCTATTGACACCAGAGTCAGCCCCACCCCCTCCACCGTTGCCATTAGCACTAGATGATTGTGACACGGAAGCCCCGGCTGTCCCCTCACCAGAGTTACCTCTAATGTTCTGATTACCTGAACCACTGCCACCCCTGAAGCCCTTACCATCAGTACTAATTGAACCTGTCACAGTCATTGTCCCCTTAGCAGCAGCGACCAATATCCCACCTGTATTTCCACCCCAATCCCCGGCTGACCAGGTCTTGGTTAAGTTTATAGTAATGTTGTCATATTGTTTTACTTCATAGACTTGAGCCTGTGAGGACCCCGAATCTGTATAAGTGTAATTAAGCGCAGTTGACAAAGTAAGTGTAGTTGACCCCCCGCCAGATGAGATCTTGTTTATCTCCCACTGGCCTACACCTGTACCCCTCGTTTGGTGTATCAGAACAATCTGACCATTAGCAAAAGTGGAGGCAGAATCCAGCGTCAGTGAAGTAGAGGTGGCCGTTCCAGAACATGAAGCATTGCCCACTGATTGAGTTGTATCTGCTGAGATTATCAAATCTCCGTCAGATCCGTTACCATAATCAGACGAAGATATTCTACTAAGTTTTTGGAAAGAGTTAAGAGTGGCCATTATAGATTTTGTCCAACTATAAAACCATCGTATGTACCCGTGCCAGTACATACGAAACCAATCATATCAGCCTTGCTCGCCGTCGTCGTTAAAGTTGGTGCTGAACCTCCTGCCCATTTGATTGTACTAAACCATGTGACAGTTCGCGATCCTGTTCCGTCTTGCAAAAGTCTTAGCATAAAGCATTGGCCAGTGGATGGATTTGATAGTGCAAGCGTTCTATTGCCACCCAGCGTGACTGTGTGGATGTTGGAAGCTGCTAAATCAAAAGTAATTGTAGCTCCGTCGCTATCTGCTGTGATTGCTTGTAGTGATCCGTTAATAGTGGGCTTGGTGAGAGTTGCTGTAGTTAGTGCTGCCCCAGTAATCGTTGGACTCGTGAGGGTCTTATTTGTCATAGTCTGTGTCCCAGTAGGTGTCACCACATTTGTAGTATTGATCGCCCCTGTGGCGGGAGTTAGTACTTCCGATAGATTGTCATAAATTGATTGTGCCCATTTAGCGGTCGGTACAAACTCCACGACAGCTCCAACTGCGTGATCTTGATCCGATGTACCATCTAATCCTCTAGTCAAGCCCGTGCAATCATTACTGCTAGTACCCGAAAATCGGATTACTTCTCTTTTGGAAGGAGTTTCCACACCATTACTGTCTACTCTATCTACTACAAATACACCATACAAGTTTTGTATACCTGTCGTGTTATTAAGTGTTGCTGTTGTTGCACCAGCAGATAAAGATGAACCCAAAGTCTTTTGTAGGAAATCTTGGCTAGGTGGTGCGATTAGTGGTTGTGCCATTTTATGTAATAATAATCAACTTGTAAATAGGTTTTCAAACTCTTTGACTGGCGGGCAGACTACCTTCACCCTGAGTACCAGCCGTGATGCGTAGTTGTAATAACTCAAAGTTGTCATCACCTGAGTTGGTGACAACTTCCACCTGTAGGAGTCTACCGATCTTATAAAGTCTTGCCCATCTAGTCAATTCGTCTCCGCCTCCCGTTGAAATTGATCCATCTGTATCTCCCCACAAGGTAGTTCCAAATGTTGCCGTTTCGCCCGTCATGTCAAAAGTTTTGATGGTAGTAGTAGTGCCGTCTCTGTCTTCTAGGTTGATATTTACTGTGACTGTTCCCGTAACGTTTCTAAACAACGAATAAAACAACTTGACTATTTTAAGTATTGACCAAGTATTAAAGTATTCTTTGTTTGTTCTGAATGATTTACTAATCTTAGTTCCGTTGTCTGTGTTTAATGTGTCCTCAAATGTGTAGGTTTGATTTGATGCGTCTGTACCAAATACCCATCTTTCCGTGCCTCCGTCATCTACATACCTCATAATGCTAGTAATCCCAAAAGGCATACGCCAAATACCCACAAAGCCACCTCTCTCCCTGTCATACGCCACTACATCACGCCTGTTTGGGAAGGATAGCAAATATTTGTTGTCAATGTATGCTGATACTGCATTCAAATAGTCTGCATTTGATAGATTAGCCAAATATGGTCTTATGCGTGCTGAGACCTCGTTTGTACGAATGATTGAGAGGAAGTTGGGCTCGTATCCCGTCACATATAGCCCCTTACGTCCGAAGTAGAAGATGTCATTTTCTACTACTTGTAATGTATCGGGGTTACTAGCTCCGATTGATGTAGAGATTGGCTCATAAGTCGGATCCAGCACTGTATAGTTACCAATAGAAACAGTATTTAGCGTCACTTGATAATGGCTAAAGTCCTTGTATACAACTATCTTATTAGAGCCTGGTAATACTTCAACTCCTGTGATGTCCGTTCCTGAATCTGGGTCTATGTACACATACCCTCCGCCATCTATCCAGCTGAACTTGTAGTGATTGGGGTAACGTCCTGAGATTATCAGCTTGTTTTTGTCGTTGTTGTCTACGATGATTAATCTATCGTTATATTTTTTTATGATATTAGACTTAATGCCTCCCGTTGTGTTAAGTAGTGGGGGGTAAATTGTGTCTGATGGAATCTCCCCTGAATCTGCATATCTTGTAGTTGAAGCCCCGACGGCCGCTACAAATCGCTCCTCTCCTAGTGCCCCACGATATATTTGGAAGGCAGTGATAGAAGCACTTGACGGCTGTGACCAAGTGACTACAACTTGTGTTTTTGTTAGGTCTTGCGGGAGGTTGCCCAGTGTTACATATGTAGCTGCATTTGTTTCACCACCAGAAGCTGATACTGCTGTCACTTTCCATGTTTGTATGTTAGTTCCACTGACCCCCGAAAAGTTAGTGGCTAGCAGTCCTGTTGGAGGACTGACAGTCGCAAAAACAACAATAGATTGCCCATTGTAGTAGGAGAAAGGTGTTTGTTTGGAAACAATAAAAGTCTTATTACCCAACTGTACACCCCTTACAGTTGTACCGCTTGGAAACGACAATCCGCTAATTACTGATGAGCTGGTTCCATTTTTTTTGGATATGTAACCTTCATCGGTAGCCGCCAATATTTCGTTAGTTGTGGTTGCCGTATTTACATAAGTCATAAATCCCCTTGCGGTTCCCGTTGCATTAGCAGTGAAGTATGTTGTAGAGCCCCACCTACCAGTTGGCACACCTGATCCAATAAGCATTATATTGTCGCCTCGTGAGTATTCATCTCTACCAAGCTCGGTAGGGCGTAATAATAAGTTCAAACCCTTGCGAAATGTCTGCCACTCTGCTTGTAGGTCTGCTTTTTTACGGTAAGCTGGAACGTTAGTATTAAGTTGTGGCATAAGTTACGAACCCAAAGAATAAGCTGAGGCACCATACTTGCGTGTGCTAGGTATTGAACCTCTATTTTTGATTTGATTTTCGCCTATCATATTCGCTAGTCTACGCTGTGCGTCAGCCTCTACGATAGGAAATCTAGCGTCATCTCTACCTTGTAAGATATATGAGCAAGCCTTTGACACCACATATTGAGGATCGGATAACTCGCAAATATCAGTTAGTGTCGCCATACCTGAGGGAAAGCGTTGGTAATTTAGCGATAGAGTGGCATCTGAGGCCATATTCATAAAAACTAGTGTGTAGCCACTAGCAGGATTACCTAGTAAATAACTATAATATCCGTCTTGATCCACATCATATCTTTCATTTGGTGATATAAGTGGATATTCTCGGAAACTCGCGTCTGATAGCATTACTCTCGGACTAGCGTTCAAATCTTTGAAGTTAGTAGGTAGTGAAATAGAGGCGTTACTAGGGTTAGCCACCCAAATAGTTTCAAACTCTTGAAACTTTGTAATAGCGTTCGCATCCCATACAGCTTGATTAGCATAATTGACTCTAGTAGTAAGCTCAGTTCCTGTTGGTAGGCTCGCGTCTAAATCAATAAAAGCGTTTATATCCAATAGAATATCCTCAAGTGTTTTCATAATACCGATAATATCACTCAAGCAAAAAGGTTTTCAATTACACTATTCACCCCCCAACACCTGTGAGGCCTAGTAATTTGACTACTGCGGCGACTGCGGCGATTTTAACCTCTACTGCTATCCCACCTATTTCTGAATTACCCGTAGCAGTCACATCGGCTGTGGTATCGGCACTACTGATATCATAAATAGTACAAAGGGCAAGATTAGCTTCACCCGTATTAGCTTGCTCGGTTAATTCTGTAAACCCTGTACCCGGTGACATCGTTTGTGATCCATCACCAATAGCAAAGGTGGCAAATACAGCACTATCTGAGGCAGGCGTAGAGTCTAGTGTGACAGTAAGAGTGTTGACGCTACCTGTCGTATTACTATTATTTTTGTATTGTACGATAGCTCCACTACCATCAGTACCTGTTGTATCCATACCCGTGACCTCAATCAACGACCAGATACAACCCGTTTGAGTTTGACCAGCAAAGTCTATGGTAATTGCTCCTGTAGAGGGTGATGCACCCATAGCACGAAACAAAGTGAGCTTTCTTTGACTTCCCGATGTATCGTATTGTATCGTGTCTATCTGTACCCAAGTGAGACCATTACCACTCGCGGTAGGAGTGTTTGGTGTTGCAGATGCGTGTCGTGAGGTGACAGCGAGTAATTGTAGCTTGTTAGACGAGGGAGTGACAGAGGCAGTACTATATGAGGTCGCATCTGTATTAGAAAAGTTAGTGGTAGTATTAGCAAATGATAGTGCCATATTACTTGTACCATACTACAGCATCTAGGGCTGTAGATGGCGCACCGTTACCACCTGCCGTAGCTGTTGCAGAAATTGAAAAGCCAGCATTGGTAAATTCTATTCCACTTGCACCCATTAAGTTAGCGGCTGCGGTGGCGGGTATTGTGAGAGTGAATAGTGGGTTAGTAGTGCCAACTGTCACAGAAGCGGCTGCGGTATTATAGAAGTGTACGAATTGAGCTGATGAGTTGGGGTTGTAAATGTAATACCCATATACTTGACCAGCAGAAGCCTTGATTGCCTGTGCAGAGTTGGTGAGGGCTGTAGACCCGTCAGAACCCGAAGCCATAAAGGTAGATAATCCGCCCGATGTGTGAGGTTGTACATTGACAATTTGTTTGCGATCAAGTGTCATCCTAGCTGCTCCGCCATCACCTTCATCTACTGAGTCAGTTGAGGACTCATCCGCTTCAAAACCAGCCATAATGACTTTAGTTGTCGCGGGTGTAAAGGTTGCATCGTCAGCTACAACAGCATCATCTATAAGTTGCACAGAAGTTTCTATGTTAGCTGTGTCAGCTAATATACCCTGAGTAGAGGTATCAATGGAGTCCAATACTGCATTATCTGTAGCGGATAGGTTAGCCGTGATAGTACCATCAACTGTAATAGAGTTACCACTATCGTTAATACCTACTTCATCCCAAGTACCTGATTGCGTGACTGCAATCGTAGCATTGTTAAGAGTCACATCGCCAATATCTACACCATCGTTTGCTGCCAATTTTCCTATCGCTGCCGTTCCTGCGGGCAAGGCAGTTGTGAGAGTAACGGATAAACCATTGGTAGCATCTACGGGAGCTACACCAGCATTAGTGCTAGGGTCGCCAACGACTACAACCTGACGATGATTGCCATTAGTTCCTTCTGTGCGGGTATCAATAGAAGTTCCCGATCCTGCTGTTACTGCAACGCTTGAGTCTGCCATATTATTGAGATTGTAAAGTAATAGTTAATAAGTTTTCAAGATGAATAAGTGAGAGTAAGCAGTAATCCCATTGGCTTACCGATGTTTTCTAGTTCGGTTATCACTAGAGTACCGCTAGTATTGACGGTCACCTGATAATACTTAGTGCCATCTGTCATAATAAATCCTTCTACGGGGAAGGTGATGAGGCCTGTCATCACACCACCCGACGTACTTAGTTTGTCGGTATGGTCGTGTAATACTGGCTCACCTAGCAATTTATCTACAACTACTTTTGCCATTTTATGAGTAAGTTAAACTATCTCGGTTATCCCAAATGTTATCAAAGTTGTCATCACCATCCGCGAATTGTACCGATGTAGTAGTGCCTGATACCAACACTTTCCTGATCCGCCACAAAGCTGAACCTGAGCTGGCGTTAGGTACTGCCTCACCGATATATTGTACTGTGTCACTAGCTTCATCAACCATTACTAGAAGGGGAGCTGATTGCACATATTTAATTGGTCTACCTGTAGAGGCATCACCAACTTTACTGTGTTCCTCATATTCCTGCATTGTAGGCCGATTGAAGCCAACCTTTGTAGTAGCATCGTAAGTTCCGGGCATTATTGTGGAGTAGTTAAATTTTTAATTTCACCCTCTATCTTTTTATTTTCCGTCAATAGATAAGCCATCCTCGCCACATAATTCACTCGCTTTTCTGCTAGTGGTGGTGTACCGATTTTAAGCTCCAAAGAACGAATAGCCCAAGCGATATTTTCGGGTGTAGCTTCTTTGACTTGAGTTTTCGCCCACTCCAAAAGGGTTTGTATCTTAGTTCTATATCTATATCTTTCTGAGTCACTATCTAACCCCATTACTTGTTCCACCGACTTTAATAGTGCATCTCTGAGAGGATTATCACCTACCAAATAACTATCGGCGTTTTTGTCTATCAATGCCTCAGTAGTTTCTTTAGTAGCCTCAGTAACGGCTGCTGGCTCTACTATTCTACCTTCCTTGTTTACCTGTCTGATATCTGACATAAGCCTATATTACAACGAGTAGTAATAAGTTATCAAGCAAACGGCCATTTCACGACAAATGATAGCC
>Ga0208784_1000799_pt1 | contig 14236 bp, 15 predicted proteins | sample DEB19_08_DNA_FD_184531 | JGI IMG/M metagenome (GOLD analysis project Ga0208784, IMG submission 184531) | Aqueous microbial communities from the Delaware River and Bay under freshwater to marine salinity gradient to study organic matter... | ecosystem: Environmental > Aquatic > Marine > Coastal ... | reverse complement strand
CCGTCAAAACTACCTGCTCCTCTACCTGTCAAGTGATATACTAAACTATTCCACGGTTGAATAAATGTAAAACCGGCTAATTTCATTCTATTGAATAAATCTGAATCCTCTCTACATGAATGCATCATTGGATCATGTCCACCCAATTCTTGGAATTCACTTTTATACATCATCCACGGTGCGAATATACCGTTTGTTATTTTTGTTTCTTTTAATTGTGATTCAACATATTCATTAAAATCTTTTTCTTTCCATTCTTCTGGCCACATTCCAAAATCTATTTGGATTTTTTCTCCGTTATTTGGATGAATTGGTGGTTCTATACGAGTTGAACATACGACGCTTTTTGGTTTTAATTGATTATAAGCAAATAAATCAGCGTGTTTACCTAACATCATATCAGCATGGAAAATCATAAAAATATCAGTTGTAGATTTTTCTACACAGTAATCATAGGCTTTACCTATTCCATATAAATGTTTACCTAGATCAGGATTAACATAATATGTTAGATTATATTCATCCTTATTCTGTTCTAACCACTCGATTGTTCCATCCTCATCTGAATCTACAAATACAATTATTTCATGGTCTTTTCTATATGCTTTTTCTCTGATAGATGGAATACATGTTTTAAGATATCGTAAGTTTGATTTACTAGGTATACAAAATGTTATCTTTTCTATTTTTGTTTCTAATTCATTATAGTAACTTGATTCATTAAAAAATTTAATATTGATATTTAGGTTTTTGAATATGCTTAATAACTGATACTTAATTGAATTATATGAATTTTTATATCCTTCATATTCACTTGTAGATCTAGTAGCGCTATATCGTGCAGTATCATAATCTCCAAATCCTATAGAATATATTTCTTTTGTTTGAAAATAATATAAAGCCAATGTAATTACAAATGTACTAAATTTATCAGTATTTAAATTCGTGTTTGCGTGTATTAATATATTATGTTTTTTATATAAATCTTCGAAATCATCATTAAATCTATCATATACAATATGAGATTCTAATTGTTCAGTATTTTTAAATAAATTTGATATATTAGGGAATATATTATTTTTAAAATCTCCCAAAAGCCAACTATTTCCAAATTCTGTACTTAATCCTTTTTCATAAAATCCATTAAATAATATATTATCATATAATAGAACAGTTTTTTGTTTTAATAAATCTAACCATTCTTTTTTATACATTTGTTGATTAATATTATTATTAATCCACCACAGAGTATAAGGATCTAAGAAAGTAAAATAATCAGGAACTATATTATTTTCATGAAAATACATCAAATCACCAGAAAATACTAATGTATTGTATTTTTCTATATCGTATTTATATAATTGAGATAAACTAATTCCTGGGCCGATTAGTAATAGCGGTTTATTTATACATTTCATCGTATTCGCTTTTTAACATTCCTAACATATATGAATCTAAATATTGCCCATCCTTATATACATGCTGTCTTAATACACCCTCATCTTTAAATCCAATTTTTCTATACATATGGATAGAATCGTTGTTAGAGTATACTTCACACCAAATACGATTTAAATTTAGTTGATCAAATCCGTATTTTATTAGTGTTAAAAGCATATCTTTACCGTATCCTTTTCCTCTATAAGCCTCATCTCCTAAAGTTATACCAAATTCTCCAGTTCTATATATAGGATGAATGTGATTAAGTAAAACTACTCCAATTATTTTATCTTGGTTATCTATCGGTTTTACTACAAAATGATGCCAACTGGGATCATTCATAACTGATTTTTCATACCATATTAATTGATCTTCCAAATTAGATTCTTTATATTCCCTAAAGTATTTTCTATTTTCTGGATTATTTCTCCAGTCGAGAAGTATTTGCATATCTTCTCTTTTTGGTTTTGATAATGTAACTAATTTTCCTGTAATCATAATATTTGTCTTATTAATTGAAATTTTTCGGCATATTTTAATCCTACTTCACTTCCCCACACTTTCATTAGATTTGTTATATTTTCATAACTTCTTGTATGAGGATATTCTCTCATTTCTTCATCATATAATTCTAGTGCTTTAATTTTATTAGAAATATGTTTTTCTACATCATAATAAACGTTTCCATTAAAATCACTATGATAGTTATAATCTGTAGACGATGGTACAAAATATGATAATATTGTTTGTTTATGTCCATATTGCGGTCTAAAAGCGGTTAATGTAGCTTTATATACTAAAACGTGGTCTATATTTAAGCACCCATAATGATGAGTAAAAATAATATCTGGGTTAAATGGTGTATTATGCTCTATATATTTACAAATTTTTAATAGCGGAATTACATCTAGTTGATTATCGGGAAAATTTCCGTGATTAAATGATTTTATTCCAAGAGTAGAACAAATAGATTTTAATTTTAAATTTCTATTCTCTGTTCCTTTTTCATCTCTAGCATCAACTCCGTCTGTGAATGTCATTAAATGTATATTATGACCCTCGGAAGATAATCTCGATAAAGTTGCACCGCATCCTAAAGTTTCATCGTCAGGGTGGGCAGCTAATACTAGTATATTAGTATTTTCTTGTAATTTTAACATCTGCTATAACTGTTTTATTTTCTAACTTTGCTCTACTAAATTCTAATATATATCCATCTATTTCTAAATACGCAGACGGATAATTTTCTGCGTCTAACATTCTTATTTGATTATAAACATATAGAATATCTTTATTAATATCAAATTTTATTTTATTGTCTTTTTTTCTTTTATAAATTTTTGGTTCACCTATCTGCTCATACGGTATTAATTGATTAATCACGCAATCTAAAATTAATTGATTTGCTATTTTAGCTATAGTAAACCATATATCGTTTAAACTTCCTTGTAAAGTTATTGGAAAAGACGTATATATTTTTCCTCCATCTAATACAGGTCCCATTTCTATCAAATTAACTTTAGTTGATATAATATCATCTATAATCTGATTCTGAATTGGACTTCCACCTCTTCCTTCAGGTAAATTTCCAGTATGAATAACTACGCATTTGTAATTTTCATAAATTTCCTTATCAACTATTTCAGACCAATGAAAAAAGAATATCCATTGTGGATTGATTGATTTTATCGTTTTAAAATTACATTCATTTAAAAAAATGAAATCTTCTCTATCCTTAGAGACTAATTGATATAATTCTCTTGACCAACTATTATTTTTTGAAATTATTATATTCATATAAACGAATCTTCTTCGTAATCTTTTTCTGCTATTTTTCCTATCACATATTCAAAATCACTAGCTGGAATACATCCTTCTAAAAATGGTCTTTTTGTCGTTATATTTTTCTCAGTAAAAATTTCCCCTTTTTTTATTTTCGTTTTTGAAACAACTGATCTTCTTGCCATAACAAATAATTTTTCCGAGTCTGAATACTCTGATTCTTGTGGAATTATAGTTAACTCAGCTTGACGAATATTCTCAATCATTTGTTTAAGTTCACTTGGCTCTAATGCAAAAGGATGATCTGGACCCGGTATATGTCTACTTAGAGTGAAATGTTTTTCTATAACAGTAGCGCCGCAGACAACTGCCAACGCAGGAGTTAAAACTGATAGCGTGTGATCAGAAAATCCTGTTTTATATCTTGAGTTAAAAGAAAGAGCTTTCACAGTTCCTAAACTAGCATCTTTCATAGGCGTTGGATAAGCATTATTACAATGCATCAATGTTAATTCATTATTATATTTTGATACTATATCAAATATTTTTCCAAGCCAATTCATTCTAAATCCTATACCTAAAGATATTATAAGAGGTAATTTTGATGATGCTACCATTTCTATAAATCTAAAATCAGTACATTCAAAACCTGATATTTTAAGACGCTTAACCCCCAAATTAACAAGTTCATCTACGGCCTTTTCATCAAATGGAGTTGACATGAATTCTATATCTTTTTCATCACAATATTGTTTTAAATCTTTTTGCCATTCACGAGGTAACTCAATATCTTTTATTAACTGATTAATATTTTTATATCCAGCAAAATTTGGAGTATTTTTACTATATAAAGTCTCTGATGAATATGTTTGGAATTTACATGCGGATGCACCTGATGTTTTTGCTACATCTATTAGAGATATAGCTTGATCAAAGTTTCTATTGTGATTTGCTCCCGCTTCTGCTATTACGAAAGTATTCATATTAACTTAAATATTTTAATAAATCATGAGCCTCTTCAAAATTATTCATACATTTTTGCTTATTTTTAATACAATCTATAAAATAACTAATTTCTTTTACATACATAGAATTATCTATATTTAAATGGACTCTGCGTAATATATCTTTATCTAATATATCATAGTATCTAAGATATTCATCTGATAAATAATTGAGTTGAAAATCAGCAATGGTTCCACTTTCAAAGTAAATTCTGCCAACTACTAAATCTTCTGTATCATTTGTAATATTAGATAATCTATCTTTAATATAAGATATATTTTTTATACTTCCAAATTTATAATATAAGTAATCTAATTCATGTATAACATCTAATAGTACTCCTCCACCTAATTTTTTATTAGCACTATATGATTGTAAATGATCTGATTTAGGTCTCCATTTTTTTAAATTATATCCAAAATAAACGCTTATATACTTTGAATCTGATTTTATTTTATCCACCTCCGGTAAAAATCTTAAATTGCATCCCACCATTGTTGTAATATCATTTTTCTTTATGGTATCTAATAGTTGATCAATTTTATCTGACGATGAATAAAAGGGTTTTTCGCAAAATATAGGAATATTATACTCGGCTAATTTAATACAGTGTTCTATATGATTAATATTCGGAGAACAAACTAACCCGATGTCAAATTTTTCTATTAGTATACTATCTATATTTTTAATTTCATCTATATCTATAATTCTAGTTGATACACCTAAATTATTTAAATTAGTAGAATGCCTTTTTCCTATAGATCCTCCTCCAATTATTACGGCTTTCATAATTTATATAGCTTATTTTTTGATTTTAGCAGCATACAATCCGGCTAATTTGATCCAATTTGTTTGAGGGTCTACTTCTATATCTACTAACACTTGGTCTATATTATCTTTCATATATGCTGTGTACCAAGAGTTGCTATTTATAGAAGTTCTAGCTATTTCGTTTACTCCAATAGTATAACTTAAACATTCGTCAGAAATAATAATTCCACCTGGTTTAAGAACTCTTATACACTCATCTAAGCATTTTCTTATATCATATGCTTTATTAAATGTATTTTTTTGGTAAACTACATCAAAAGTATTATCTTCAAAAGGCATGTTATGCATATCTCCAACCTTCACCAATTCTTCATTATCTGAAAAAAGATCTAAACCTATTGCATCACATCCAAATTTATTTTTTATAAAAGATATTTCTTCATACCATCTTGGTCCAATGCATAAAACTTTTTTTCCGTTTCCACATTTTTCATAAAATAGTTTATTTTTATGCTCTGTCAATCCATCTCTATCCCAAAATGAAGCTTCATTTACTCTTACTGTTCCTCCGCTTATAAGTGAGTATTCTTTTTGTAATTGATTAAGTTGATCAATATTAGCATCGTCTTTTTTTACGTCAGATACACTATTCCATATTTCTGATTTGCTATATCCATAATAATCTTTTAATTCTGAAGATGTTTCTTTTGGACAATATTTAGATACATTTATTCCGTCTAGCTTTTTTAGAGCTTCACCGTACATTTTTATATTCATATTCTCTATTGGAAATAGAGATTTCAAAGTATTAAAATCTTCATTTGTGTTATCATTTATATTTTTGATATTATAATTCTCCTTCATTATAAAATCAAAATCATCTAAATAATCAGCGTCGAACCTATCTACTCGTGTCGTTCTGTTTAATAATAGTCGATCAAGACATTCTTCTATTTTTAGAATATTTTTTTGCATATATTTAATTTATTTTAAAAAATTTTTGTTTATCATATAATTGTTGAAATTCTTGAGATTCAAAATCCATATAGTTTACAATATTTGGCTCATAGTTAAAACTAGAAAAATACCCGTTTTTTATCAATTCTGCATCAGGTTTTATATACAACGCGTGCGTACATACTCTTATACCGTCCTCTACAAATCCTCCTCTATGAAATCCTGAATTATTAACCATTATAATATCTCCTACTTTTCCAGTAAAAGAGACTTTTGTTGATTCGCATAACTCAATTTCTTCATTTGATAATGGCGCACCGCTATTATTTTCATCTTTAGTATAGTCCCAATATCCATTTCTATTTTCATATAGTCCATAGAAATCTCCTCCACAAAAACTTTTAGGTACATATTCAAATGGTCCATTTTTTTCAGTGACATCTGAATAATAAATGAATATTTTTAATAATTTAAAATCTTCTCTATCTCTGTGCCAATTTTGAGAATGTTGTCTACCGTATTTACTGTTCCAACTGTGTATCCATGTTAATATATTAAACACTTGTGGATTATCCACTTCTAAAAAAGTAGAAGCTATTTTTGTAAAATAATTATGTAAATATAATTTAAAAAATGATCCATCATTAATAGTTAATGCTCTATTCAAATAATGATAATGTGTTATTTCAAATGGTTTCCCTCCAGATCTCGCATGTCTCTCATATGGATCATTTTGAATTACGTTTAATTCATGTTGAATATATTCACTATTTAACATGGTATTAAAAAACTCTATATTATTATTAAACATAGATAATCCATCATTATCTAATGCATCTATTGCGTTGATTTTATAGTATCCTAACGTATTTAGTTGATCTACTGCTTCTTGAATTTTATTTTGCATACTTTTATTATTTATTTTTATATAACTTTTCTGCTATTTCAAATTGCCATGGCCAATCTATATCAAAACATTCAATTTCTTCCATTATGAAAAAATCAGGATTTCCTGGTTGTTTGAATGTTCCCATATATATTCCGTTCGAAACATCTTCAGTGGAACCTGCATACAAAGAATGAGCGGCTTCATAACAAGTTTCTACAAATTTGGTTTCTAATGTAGCTAAATATTTGTCTTCTCCAAAGAATCTATTTATCATTATTCCATCACTATTAAATAAAAATGTTTTCTTTTCAAAAACCCCGAATAATCCATTAGATTCACTATTAATAAATTTACTAACAAAATCATCTATGGTTTCTATTTTTAGTAAAGGATTACAAGCATTAATTGAGACAAAATATTTAAATGGTAATTTATCATGCCATTCTAATGCTTTTTGTAAAGTTACAGGTTCTTGTGTAGATTCTTCACTTCTTACGAAGTAATTTACTTCATATTTATTTGCTATGTCAATAAGTTCTTGATCCATAATTGATAAATAAAAATTATTTTTCGGAATTATAGATGATTGTAAAACTTTATTAATTGCTATTTCAAATAAATTAGAATCGGCAAATGACCTGAGCATTTTATTTGGAACCCTGGTTGATTGTGTTCTGGCTTGTATAATAAAAACTATATCTTTTATATTTTTCATAAAATTACTTTTTTAAGTATAAAAATCCTGTAGGTTGTCTATCTATAACTGATCTAAAATGTTTTCTTTCGAATAATTCTATTATCTCATTATCAGGATTAAAATTTGCATTTCTGTTATTGCCGTTTGGACCTTGCTCTGAGATATCCATCTCCGGAGGATATTCATGAAAAACCATATTTTTACATCCTCTATTCAAAAAATGTTTTATAAGTTTTGTCTGAGTTTCATACGAAACATACATCAGTGTACCTTGTGTATATACTAAAAACTTTGATAAGTCCCAATCTGAATCGATTTCATGATCTAGATAATTCTCTATGTTGCATTGATAATATGATAAATTATCTTTTTTGCAGACCCAATTAATATTATTTGGAGAAGCTAAATCGAATCCTATACATTCGTAATTATCTTGGAAAGGTATGAAATCTCTTCCACCAGCGCATCCAAAGATTAGTACTGTTTTTACATATTCAGGTAATTGAGATATAACATAATCTAATAATGGTTGTTCTGGTTTATGAAGCCATTCATCATTACTTGTAAAGTAGTGATTAAAAAATCCGCTATATTGGTAATTATCAATTATATAATTTTTCATTTTGATTAACTGTTTTTTCTAAAGATAGAGACTGGGCGATTACCTTTTAAAACTTTATCGATATTATTTATATTTTCACTTACAGTTTTAAATGCTTTATCAGCAGCTCGTATTGTTTTTTCAATATCTTTTTTAGTATGTGCGAAACTTATGTATATCACATTAGGAAATAGTATTCCCTGCTTTACCATTTCTTGATAGAATAATGCTTTCATTCCATCTGCATCTTGATATTTTTCAGCATTAAAAGTTAAATTATGTCTAGGAGCACTTCCAGCAAATGAAATGTCTAAATTATATTTTTTCGCTAAATCTTTTATTCCTTTATCTAACATGTCGCCTAATTGCCATATGTGATTATAATTTTTTGTTTTTAATTCTTTAATCGTTTCTATAGCTGCTACGAGTGATAAACATTCGCCTCCAAAAGTCATAGAATAAAATGCGTGATTCAGCTCTTGCATATATTTTTCTTTTCCTGCAATTGCAGCAAGAGGCATACCATTTGCTATAGCTTTTCCTAGACAACATAAATCAGGAGTTACTCCGAAATATTCTTGTGCTCCACCTAATGACCATCTAAATCCAGTAACTACTTCATCAAAAATTAAAATTACATTATACTTATCGCATAAATCTCTTACGCCTTGAAGAAATCCTGGAGCTGGTGCTGTTAAAGCTTGAGGTTCGATAATCACAGCGGCTACATCATCTTTTTTAAGTAGAGCTTCTAAACTATCTAAATTATTATATTCAAATTCATCGATCAATTCTTTTAAGCAAGAAGGTACTCCATATGGTCTCATTGAGATAGCATGCCAATCTCCCCATCCATGATAGCCTCCAGTAGGCTTTAGGATTTTTTCTTTACCTGTATAAGATCTAGCTATTCTAACTGATGCGAGATTAACATCAGTTCCGTTTTTACCAAATCGAACTTGTTCAGCGCATGGTACAACATCACATATAAGCTGAGCAAGTTCTTGTTCTAATAGTGTTGGCCAAGAAAAAATTATACCGTCTTTTAATTGCTTTTTAATAGCATTATTTGTTTTCGTGTGATTATATCCTAATATAATAGGTCCTAATCCGCACATATAATCTAAATATTTTTTTCCTTTGAGATCTGTTAAATATGCGCCTTTTCCTGATTTTACAAATTTAGGATAAACTCCATCAACAAATTGATCTGGACATTTGCTCATTGTTTGAGTTCCTCTTGGCATTAATTTTACAGCTATATTCCATAATTCTTCCTCATTAATTTTTTTTCTCATCATATACATTAATACATTTTAATTTGAGTATTTATAATCCTTTTGTTTTTTTATAAAATCAATTTCCTCTTTATGTCTTTCGTGTAAAAATATAGTGTCTCCAGGATATTTATCTTGTACCATTATTTGGTAAGGAGTATATCCCCATGATATTAACAATTTAAAAATATCTTCACTATCAGGTTCTAAACTTAATCCATTTTCTCTTACCCATTGACAATTAGAACAGAGTCCACATTCTAAAAACAAAATTGGTGTATACTTTTTAATTGCGTTTTCTCCTCCTAATAATACGTCTTTTTCTAATCCTTGAACATCTAATTTTATTAGATCTAATCTATTGATATTTAATGAATCTATACTAATTATTTTTATAGTTTCATCATCTTTATTAGCTTTTACCAAGCCTAATCCACCATAATTTATATTGCTATTGCCAATAAATTGAGTTGATATATCATCTAATTTATAGTCGATACTATTCTTATCATTTCCCAATCCCATTAAATATTGTCTACCTACTGACGATAAACCATTAATTAAAAAATTAGTGCATAAAATATTAAAAATAAATGGTTGAATTTCAAAACAATGAACTCTACCTTCGTTTGCAAACTTTGCAAATTGAATGCTATGAAATCCTATATTTGCTCCACCATCAATTATAACATAATCTGATTTAATAAAGTTACTATAAAAATAGTATAGATGATGTTCCCAACATTCATATTGGTTTATATAATCACTAATAGCATCATTTTCAATTAAACAAAAATTACCGAATCTATTTTCTTTTGTATATATTTGATTTTCCATTATAACTTTTTAATTTATGCTATTTAATCCTTTATTAATTAGATTCATTAAATAATCTATGTCGTTATTTAAAAATATAGCAGAATTAAATTCGGGTCCATTATATTTCTCTAAATCATATACTTTATTAGTGTATTGAGGAATTATGCACAGTAATTTATTACAGTGCTCACTAGTAAAACCATCAAGAAATTGAGAGTGGTATGTAAACGGTAATTCTGTTTTAGCTATCATATCTTCATGGAATTTTTCTCCTGGTCTCATCCCTACCAAATTATATTTTATTTTTTTATCAATCTTTTTTGATAGCGAGTTGATAACTGTATTCATATCAAATGAATCAAAATATGGTATAAAAACTTCTCCTCCAATACTGTTAATTAAAGATGATAATACTGTGTTTACTGCATCCTCTAAAGTAAAGAGAAATCTAGTACATTCTAATGACGTAACATTTATTTCTTTATCTTGACTCAATAAGTCAAGCCATAACGGTATGAATGATCCTCTACTCGCTATTACGTTTCCATATCTAACAGATGAAAAAATTGTTCCTGAAGATGTATAATTAAAATTTGTAAATAATCTTTCAGCTGTAAATTTAGAAGCTCCATAAACATTTATGGGTACGCACGCTTTATCTGTGGAAACCAATATACATTTTTCTACATTTGCCATCATACATGCATTTGCTACATTAATAGAGCCTTGTATATTTGTTTTTACGCACTCTTCTGGATAATATTCCATATCATCGATGCGTTTTAGCGCAGCAGTATGAATAACATAATTCGGCTTATATAGCATCATTATTTTGGATAACTGTTGATAATCACGTATATCACCTATTACTCGCGTAATTGATTTATCAGACCCAAAATATAAAGCTTGTTTTCCTTCATCTCGACTGTAAACAATAATTTTACACTTATAATTTTTAAGTTTTTTAATAATTGCACGACCAAGAGATCCTGTACCTCCTGTGATTAAAATAATTTTTTCGTTAAACATATATTAATTTAATATTAATTTTTCTAATTCAACAATAATTCTTTTTGATGCGCTAAAATCATTATACTCATCAAATAACTTTAGTAATTTTTTGTTATCTGGGACTTTGGATTCTAAAAAGTTAAGATCATAATCATAATCGATCGTGCATTCTTTTACTACCGACAAAAAATGATCTATATCATACTTGTAAGATTTTAATCTCTGCTCATTCACTAAATCTATAAATGATTCTACACTTGGAAGATTATGAACTCTCATCCAAAATTTTGCAGAATCTTCTATGCCAATATTGTTTTCGTTCAAATATTTTTCTAATGAAGATGATCCGTCTAAATATCTACAAATATTGTTTATATTAACAATTTTTTTATTTAGTATCAGCGGAAAATGAATTATAGAACTTATCGCTCCTATGTGAATATCGCATATTTTAGTTAGCGGAAATATATCAATATCATCATATATAACTTTAACATTCTCGTAAATAAACGGAAAATAATCGCTTCTAAATTTTTCATTATACGGTTCTCCAGGATATGGTTTAAAAAGTATTTGATATTTTGAATAATCTATTTTTTTTATTAAATTATTCAAACACTCAAACATTTCTTTCCTTGTTGAGTTAATTAGACTGTAAAATAATATTTGAGTTTTATTTTTGTCAATTTGATATTTTTCATAACAATCTGTTTCCTTTGATTCTAATATGTTATCAAATTTTGGATTACCAGTCACTACTGATTTTTCTATATTGAAACCTGATTTTCCTCTTTCTTGCTTAGTAAATTCGCTTTGTTCAAAATACAAATCGATTTGATTCTGGGGATACTTCGTTCTTGAATGCATCTCAAGAATTGTTTCAGGATTATTATTCAAATGTGTATTCACTTCAACCATTGCAATTTTGCAATTCCACCTATTTTTAAATTCGTGTATTATATTTTGTTCAGGTTGCCAGCAATCTCTCTGAATTAATAATACTTCTGGTTTAAATGGTAATGATATATTTAATGAATCGCTGTGTATTCCATTCCAATCTTCTTCTGATACATTGCTATCGTAATTAAAATTATCTAAACTAATAGTTGGATATTGTAACTGTGTTTCTTGTGAAAATAGAAAAAAATATTTGTGGTCTGTGTTTTTTAACTGTCTAACAACATTTATAACAGAAGACACACCTTTACTATCTGACGCAAATATTACTATGTTCATAATAAATCTTTAACTAAATTTGTAAATGTTGTATTTTGTTTCAGTATAATATCCTCTGTTAAATTATCTAAATACTTCTTTCCGCTGCTTTCCCACAAATGATGAGAATATGCATTAGGAAATGTATAATTTTGCTCAAATAATGCTTCCATGTGATCCTGGTGATATAATGGCCAAAAGAAAGCTTCGTGATTCACGATTGTTATATCATTAGGTATTTGCTTCGATAGCCAAAAAGGATATTGTACAGAATGCGTGCACCATGTTGTTGATCCTGGAGGACCTCCTCCAAACGACTCCTCAAATCCTGCTAACCAATTTTGACCAAACGCAGAATTTTTTTCTGATAAAATTACTGCTGGGCATAATCCTTCTGATCCATTTATATTTTGTTCGCCCAAAACAAATTTATTCATTAGTAATGGAGCGAATGATTTTACAAAAATTGTATCAGTGTCTACATATATTCCTCCGTATTCTAAAAGAACTTGTAATCTAATTACATCGCTTTTATGAGCTTGCTGAAGTATTGGTTTACCGAATATTTCATTTGGAGGATCTATTTTAATACATTCAACAAATTGTTTTGTTTTTTCCCACCAAATACCAGTTGGCTCTTCATCAATCCAAATATAAATTTTGTCAACTCTACTTCTTACAATTGCGGATTTAACTGATAAGTGATGATGTAATTTCCACTCTCTGCCACCTTTACTTAAATGAACGTAATGTAATATATTTGGAATCATTTTTATTATATTAATTCATACATCTTATTTTGAAACTCTTGTCTCACAATATTTTTTTGATGTATTATGCAATATTCTTCATCTGTAGGTAGCATAGCGTGATTTCTATGTCCATGTATAACTTCATGAACTTTTCCTACCCAACATATTTTTGGATTATTTTGTATTATTCTTGTTTGATAATCTGGAAAGTTTATCCAACCTTTCTCGTTAATATTCCAATTCCACTTTTTTATATGATCTTGTGTTAAACCCGATACTGTATTAATTCTAGGAATATAGAATAGGTCTATTTCTGGATTATCTATTAATATTGTTGGAAGATTTTTAATTAACCACTCGTGTAATAATTCGTCAGCGTCTATTTGAAATATCCATTCGCCGATACAATTTTTTTTCAAATTATTTTTAAACGATGCAAAATCATTTTTTAATGCATAATGAGTAATTTTTATTTTGTCAGAAAAATTATCTATTACTTCATATACCTCTTTAGTGGTATTACCTAAATCGCATTGTACGACTATTTCATCGCAAGATCTTTTATGCGTAATTAAAAAATTTAATAATTTATTTAATTCTGAATGTTCATTACAAACAGGAATAGCATAACTAATTTTCATATTATTATTTATTCACTTTTATCAAAAAACGATATATAATCTAAAGCTTCTATAAAATCAGATCCAAAATTTTTTAGCGTAGACGAATCAGATTTGTGTGTTTGATTTTTAAATCTCGGATTGCTTTTTTCTTCGTTTGTTAACTCTATACTTTTTATAGCTGACCATTGCCAACTATCTTTATTTTTTCCGTTTGCAAATACTGTTCCTTTATTAGTTATATTAATTGCTTGAGGATACCAAACTCTATTATCTGAATCTATACTTTTTAAATCTTTATATAGTTCAGGTAATGTCGATTCAAATTCATCAAAATCAAACTCATCAATTATCATTAGATCGTTAGTTGCAAATCCGCATCCAAAACAAATATAACTAT
>Ga0208784_1000798_pt1 | contig 14285 bp, 24 predicted proteins | sample DEB19_08_DNA_FD_184531 | JGI IMG/M metagenome (GOLD analysis project Ga0208784, IMG submission 184531) | Aqueous microbial communities from the Delaware River and Bay under freshwater to marine salinity gradient to study organic matter... | ecosystem: Environmental > Aquatic > Marine > Coastal ... | reverse complement strand
AATCACCCCAATTATATTTTGGATTCTTCTCGCCGATGAATTGTATTATTTTTAAAATGTTCATATTAATCTATTTTTATTCCGTCCATATAATTTTCTTTGTAAAGTAAAAGTACTTGACCATTAGAATAATATCCTTCCCAATATCCATCTTTAAAACCATCCTTATAATTCCCTTTATATTCTAATTTACCATTCCGATAATATCCTTCCCAATAACCATCTTTAACATCATTTTTATAATTTCCTTTGGATCTTAATTTACCATTCTTATAATACTCTTCCCAATATCCATCTTTAACATCATTTTTATAATTCCCTTTGGAAGATAATTCACCGTTACCATTATAATAATGTTCCCAGTAACCTACTTTTTTATCATCCTTATAATTTCCTTTGGATTCTAATTCACCATTATCATAATATCCTTCCCATTCCCCTTGTTTTAATCCGTTATCATCCATATAACCTTTTCCTTTAACTGGTCTTATTGGTAGTTTCAAATTATCCATTTCATATTTTGGATTCTTCTCGCCAATGAATTTTATTATTTTTAAGATGTTCATATTAATCTATTATTTCACCGTCCTTATAATATCCTTTGCCTGATAATTTACCATTATCATTATAAAATTCCCAAATTCCATCTTTTTCATCATTTTTATAATTTCCTTTGGATTGTAATTGACCATTACTATGATATCCTTCCCAGTATCCATCTTTCAGATCATTCTTCCAATTTCCTTTTTCTTTTAATTTACCATCAGGAAAATATACTTCCCAATACCCATCCTTTTTATCATCCTTCCAATTTCCTTTGGATGTTAATTGATCATTTTCATAATATCTTTCCCAAACCCCATCTCTTTTACCATCCTTATAATTTCCTTTGGATTCTAATTTACGATTTTCGTGATAAAATTCCCATAGACCGTTTTTTTCGTTATTTTTGTAAATTCCTTTAGAATGTAACCGATAATTTTTATAATAAAATTCCCAATATCCATCCATTTTACCATCCTTATAATTTCCTTTGGATTCTAATTGACCATTATCCCGATAAATTTCCCAATACCCATCCATTTTATCATCCTTATAATTTCCTTTGGATTTTAATTTACGATTAAAATATTCTTCCCATTCCCCTTGTCTTAATCCATCATCATCCAAATATCCTTTTCCTTTAACTGGTCTAACTGGCAATTTGAGATTATCCATTTCATATTTGGGATTCTTTTCTCCGATGAATTTTATTATTTTAAAAATGTTCATAATCTTATATAAATATCCCAATAAAATTTGGTGGTTTCAAAAATAACCCATATATTTGGGGTATGGAAAATATATTCGAAAAATTGTCAGAGATCACAAAACCCACGGTACCTTGTAAAAATTGTAATGGTGATGGGGAGTTATATGTCAGTAGTTGTTGTGGATCATATCCACGAGGTAATGGGGATTCGGACACTTCGGATTACGGAATATGCCCCGATTGCGGTGATCATTGTGAATATGGAGTCAAGTGTGAATTATGCGATGGAACAGGTATAATATAAAATAAATACAATATGAAGGTAACGGATATGGTGGAATATCAGATTTACCACCAGATGAAACAGAGGTGTTATAATATTAATCATAAGAAGTATTCTCAATATGGTGGGAGGGGAATAATCATTTGTGATAGATGGTTGGAACCGAACGGAAAGGGATTTCTTAACTTTATGGAGGATATGGGAAGAAGGCCCGAGGGAAACTACAGTATTGAAAGGATTAATGTTAATGGGAATTATGAACCTAATAATTGTATATGGGTAACAATGACCGAACAGACCACCAATAAAACCACAACAGCAATAATAAAGGAAGGGGATGTATTTGGAAAGTTAACCATAATAAGGGAAGTTGATGGGAAGGAGAGAAATGTATCAGGTGGAAGGATAAGGAGGATGTTTCTATGTAGATGTTCTTGTGGGAATGAAGTTGTTAAGAGGATGGATAAGTTAAGACAGGGAGATATCGTTTCCTGTGGTCTTAAACCTTGTAATAGACATTCTAATTCTACCAATAAGATAAATGTGATTTAATATGGAAAAAACATTGGAAGTTAAACGAATAAAGATTGATCTTACTTGTATTAGAGTTAAAATGGAGGTAGATGAATCTTCCGGTGTTAATATAGATATTGATATTGAGGATGAAATCGATGATGATAATGAATATGAAGATATAATATATGGTGAGATTCTATGTTCAGACCCTCATTTAGATTTGTATAATGAAGTGGTGGGTACATTTAAATTAAGAATACTATTCGGTACGGTAGAAAATATATATAACACACTGGCATATTCTTCTATTACCAATTTAAGATACGAGGAAGAAATATTCAAAATTAATTATAGTGATAGGGGTATATCTTATCAAGTGAGAGAAGAATATGATGAATTAATGCCAGAGGTATTTGATAATAGTTTTATTATCTTGGATAGAATTGATATAGTTGAACAGTATAGAGGTAATGGAATATTAAGAAAGGTAATTAACACAATAAGGAGAATTTTTAGAAACCATATACTCACCAAACCATTTCCTTTACAACACGAAGGGAATATAAACCCCGAGAATTATAAATCAGATCTGAAAAAGGTGGTAGATTCCTATAAGAAGTGTGGGTTTAAAAGGGTAAGAAAACGTAGTGAATATTTTGTAAAATGGTAAAACAATACATATGGAATCATTACAGGAATTAATAAAGATGAGAAGGAAATTTATCCACTCAGAAAAAGGTTGGAATAAAAACAGAAAAACTGATCAGGAAGTTCTTGATTATCTAAAACCTTATCAGGATAGTACAGGAGTATTCCTAAAGAATCAGGTAACAGTCGAAATAGGATTCGGACATATCAGTGTTGATGTGGATGTTAAAAGTGGGTTTGATAATCCTAATGAAAGTAATAAGATAAAAAACTTCCTAAAGAGAAATGGGTTCATAAGGAACTACGGTATGGGATTCGTCCGAGCCCTGAACGATAAGGATACGAATATAGATCTTTATAATGTTAGGAAGTATATGTTCCTTGCCACAGGTAAGGATTTAAATGTGGATTAACTCCCTGTATGTAATACAATACACCCAACGAGGTCACCCACTTTATGGGGGACCGAGTGTATTACAACCCATCAATGTCATACATTGGGGGTTTGTCATACACCCATTGATGGGTATTACAAGGTCCCGAAGGGACCGTAAAAAAAACCCTTGATTTTGACCTCTCCAGCCAGACTTTTTTGTCGTACCCATTTTTTCCATTACCTTTACCCTGTCATACACCATAATTACCGATTGTAATACAGATATCCACATTTGTGGGAGAAAGTGTGAATTTGTGGGGATATATGGGAATTGTCCCGTGTCCGAATCGTGACCCGTTCTGTAAAAATTTATAAAAGTAATACCTTTATACGGGGTCCCATAGTATAATCCTTATATATGTATATTCTTTACTGTTCCACGTGGAACGGGATGAAGGTCCCCGCAGGGGACCGAAGACCTAATCGATGTTGTAACGTTGATCTAGACTGGAATATTATGCGGCAAGGATCCTGCCGCGAAAAATACATATGTTAGGACTAAACATACACACAAAAGGGTACCTGAATATTTCGCGGCGGACAAACTCGGAAGTGAAACCCTGACAAATGGGGAAGTCCCGAAGGGACGCAAAAAAAACCCATCGGGTTAGGACGGGTTTTGGATCTATTCTTGTGGTTATAGAATAAGATCAGGTGTCTTTCATCGGATAGATTAGGCCATCAGAGAGTTCCTGTAAGCGATAGCAGACTTCTTAGAAGGAAAGTTCTTGCTGTACTTAACTCCGTCAACACTAACACGTACACGGTAACTTGTACCGTCGTGATACACGTTGTTGGAAACTGGAACGTACTGAGTTTTCCGAGACTTTGCTGTTCTCTTGGAACGAGCGGTTGTTGTTTTTTTCATTGGTTCTTTAGGTTTATATTTAAAGTATAACTAAAAAACCTCAGAAAAAAAAATGGCAAGGGGAATTTTTTTTAATAGATCGGATAAGAGTTAGGTGTCATACGTGGGTTATAATTGTCGGGTCAAGTATACTAATATAAATTTTATATTTTTATTCACATATGGGCATGCGAATCCGCCGCGGAATATTTGAACCGCAGCGGATCTAATCATTTAACTGTCATACATCGGTCACCTCGGTGTCCTGTATATAATCTATGACTCGGTAACGATCGTTATAAACTTGATCGTGAAGGTGAGCCAGGTCATACACATCCATCTCTTCCAACTGTATCTCAATTGATAAACCGTCGTAATTTATGGTTGATACGGTCCCGTAGATATCTACCTCCTCGACGACCAATGGAACTTGGAGGTAGTCATCAACGATCTTCTGTTCAAAGTAGATCTTAAACGGGGATGTAATACCAATGGATTGGATCTTTCTGTTGATTAGATACTTTCGGATCTCGAGGATGATTTCCCTTTTTAGGTTCCTTATCTTTTCTTTGTACATAACATAAAGATAGGTTATTATTTAGATTTAACCAAATATTTTTTAATTGGTTTGAGGAGATGGACGATCACATCAATGGTCCATCCGTTACCGATTCCCTTATATCTTTTGGAGTCGGATAAACCTTTTACTTTGGTATAGTTCTTTGGGAGGGTTTGGAGGATTTCGGCTTCTGGTAGGGTTAGGTTTCTTTTCTTAAGGTTCTTCATTAGGATAAGAGCCGTGTTACCATTTTCTGTAACAATACAATTGGCTTTTCTGTCTTTTCTAAAAGTAAGGACCCGTTCGTATTTCTTTCCTTTTATTTGACCTCTTATTCCACCACCGGTGATAGCGCCAGGGATTACATCCGATAACAAAACGTTCTTATCCTTGGGAATGGTAACATCAGGAAAATTGGTCCAATACCAACGCTCCCTGTTCTGAGCCGTAAGAAGGGAAGAATTGATCTTATAAGGAACAACTCCCGTCTCCCTGGAAATAACATAAGCCCACTTCGGTGACATCTTCACATTCTCCAATAAGAAGTATTTCGGTTTGAGTTCTTTCAAGAGTCTTATGAATTCCCAAAATAAATAAGACTGTCCCTCGAATTCAAACTTCTCCTTCTTAAGTTTAAGATATTGTTTCAATGTGGTAACCTCAATATTCTCCTTTGTTACCATTCCTTTTCTGTTCCCAGCCATCGAAAAATTCTGACACGGAGAACCAGCGGAAATCATCCATATCTTCGGAAGATCTTGCCGCGTAATATTCCGAACGTCTCCCAACTGTATCGTGTTGGGAAAGTTTTTCATTGTGATCTTTATTGCACTATCCTCCACCTCACTGGCATAATAATTATCGATTTTAATACCAGCCTTCTTTAAGGATAGTTGCATTCCGGAGATTCCGTCAAACAGAGATAGAACGTTTCTTTTTGTCATTTTAGCTTTTTTAGTTGTTCAAGATTGGATTGAATAATATCGTCCATTGCAAGTATAATCTTTTCTTTGGCCTTTTCCATAAACTCTTTATTCACATAGAACTTCTCAGTGTTAGTTCCATAGAATTCTGTGAGACCAACAATGACCCTTACATCCTTAGTATCCTTATCGGTCCTGTAAAAGGGAACACGGGCATAGATGTACTCCCTAACGATATTGAATTTAATATCGTCATCCTTGATGTTATCCCTTACACGGATCTGCATTATGACTTCCTCATAACTGGATAACTTGTGGAATAACTGTTTATTGTCGTTGATAAGCTTGTCATACGTTGACAAAATCTTCTTTAGATCTCCCTTAGGTGGATTAAGCTGGTTTTGAACATTCTTAAATCGTTCATACTCAGGTGTTTGATACTGGTTACCAACAATGTCTGTAAAGACACCGTCGGTGTAAATGTTAACTCGTCCCATACTGTGTGTTTTGTGCTGGCATGACCCAGCGGTTTAATAAAGACATCATATTTGTTGGTTAGTGTATAGTTTTTTGTTTATCGAAAATATCTGTTTGAATTTAGATCCATCTTTAGATGTCGGGTCATTATCCAACGTCCAAAAAGGATTTACACGTGGATTATACTTTACCTGATAAATCCCCTCGGATACAAATTTCTCCTGTTCATAATGAAGTTCAATTGAATCACATAAAATCCAAGCACACACCGTTTTATGTTCTCCGTTGAATATCTTTAAAGCCGTAGACCTGTGGTTTTTTAAAACACAATTATCCATTGTGAATTGTACACCACTAGGATCAAGATATAAAGTCTCACCATCAGGATATTGAACCTTCCACTTCATATAGTTCCTGCCAGCACTTAAATTAAATCTCACTTTAATTTTCTTTGACATATTTTTTTTTAAAGGGTTGGTAACACATTTTCTTTTCCATAAAGTATTGAACCCCCATCATTTCCCTCATCATCACAGGAGATAATACAATATTCTCCATTGTCTAAGAAGAAACATATTGCACGACTTGTCCACATCATCTCCTCCATTTCTTCATCAGTGAGATAACGAACTTCTTTAATGGTTCTACCTTCCAATACTTCTTTTGCTTTCTTTGTCCACGAGGACAACATTTGTTCTTTTACGTTTGACATATGTATGTAGTTTAATTATGTAAAGATATAACAGGGATACTATTATTCCAAATAATATCCCTGTTATTTTTTTATATCTTACCAACTTGCTCGGTAATAGTAATCACCGTCTGGATCTTCCTTCATCAAACCTTTAAACAGGTCGATAGTTTCTAACAGATCCTCATAATACCATTTATCAACATTTTTCGAACCAAAGAAAAACCCTTCTGTGGGTGGAAGTAACTCCTTGACCTCTGGTACAATCTCATAAACTTCCATATCATCATAAGTCTTTTCACCGTTACTCCAACCGACGTGAACTTTTACGGTTTTCTTTGGTGCTTTATCCAAAGCGTTCCGAACCGTAATTAAATCAACCAACAACTTCTCAATTTCTTTCTTGGAGATATACATCTCCTGACAATTATCAATACCATCCCCACAGTTTTGTACAAACCAGTTGTGAAGTGCATTAAACTTCCTCCAATAACCAACCTGTTCAATAATAAAAGAAATCCGTTCGGGTTTAATATCAGTTCTCTTCTTACCACCTTTCTTTACGGTAATAGAGTGTTTTTCAGAATCAGACATATGATTCCAATTCTGAACATAATTTTTTTTGTAGAGATACATATCTAATCCCATAATAATTTGTGTTCAGATTTTGTCCTGTTCCCGATTTTTAGTTAGGTAATACAAATATAAGACGGATATTTGAATATTCCAAATATTCTTTGTTAAAAAAATTACAATAAGTTTCTGGATAAAAATCAAGATTGCTGGTTTTTGCTTGCCCGGCGCTGCTGGTCCCAAATATTCTGCGGCAGAATCACAACAATTGATAATCAATAACTTAGTTCCTGCCGCGAAATATTCAACTAGAGACTGTTAGCTTTGCCTGGTGCAAGCAATAAAAAAACCAGACGATTGTCTGGTTTATTCTGATGTTGTAAGATGTATTACAGTTCGTTTATCTCATCCAAGATGTTTTTGGATATTTTCTTAATAACTTGTTTACCACCCATTCCATAATCCTCGTAGGTTTCGCCAAAGTAAAAAGGTCTGTTTTTAACTTTTGACATAAACTCAGCTTCGTTACCTCCTTTAAATTTACCCAAATCACTTTTCATATCTAATCCTGGAAACACATTGTTATTTGTACCATAAAGAAATGCATTCTCACCAATTGGTTTAAGTAAAACACTATCTTGACAAAAGTATTTACCTAATTTAATAATAGTGCTAAAAAATTGATCATCGTTGTTTCGATTTACAACAAAGAAAGATTTTTCCGATTTCTCAACAGCTTGGGGTGTATTAAAGTGTTCAATATAAGAACCTTTAACTTTTGTTATCAAATAACCCTTATCCAATAGAACTGCGTGTAGTTCCCTATTTCTTTGCATATTTTCATCGAAAGAAAACTTATGACCATCGTTATCACCTTTAACACAATCACTATTCTTACCACGAAAAGCGGTAATAATCGCAATGTCAAATTTTTCAGAGTGTGACCAAACACGACTTAATGAACTCTCGTTGATTAGTGATGTTTTATTCATCACGTCATCAATTCGTTCAACTTCTTCCAATATTTTTTTAACGTCAATATTTTTATTCATATACATAAATATTTACTGGACTACAAATTTATAATTCTTTTCTAATTTATTTCTAACCCTTTTAAACTTTAAACCTACTATCACATTGCCTTCATCCCTATACCTCATATCATATAAGTCACCGTCGATAACTTTATAACCCCAAAAGGTTTCGGGTAAACCCTTTTTAAATACAACTGCAACCCTCACATTATTTTCCAACATTGTCATACACTTGTCAAAGTTGTATCCACTAAATGAAAATGTTATATCATAATTCTTATACTTCTCAAGTAGTTTAATTCGGTTGTCTACCTTAGTGTAATCATAGAACATAGTATCTGGAAACAATTGTAATACGTTCAGCTTTTTACCACCCTCATCAACATAAAATGATTCGGGACTAATATCGGAAGTGTTATTTAAACGAACACTAAAGTGGTAACCTAATTTCTCAGCTTTCTTTTTGGCTGATTTTATCTCATCGATCAACCATCTCATAAAGAATTCACGGTTTTCAAAAAACAATTTCGTTTTTGTAATACGGGACTTATTGATCTTATCATCATTCATATTCATTGTGTTTAATCCCGATTCGTTTAAACACAAAATTGTACATTCCTCGTTCCTCATTGAACAAACTTCATAACCACTCGACTTGGCTGGTGCCAAATATAAACTATAAGTCATCTCGTCGTACTCATAAGCTTTTTGGTGTTTCGTGGTTAAGTTGACTGAACCTAAATAACTGATACCAGTTAATTTTCTTGCTTGTGTTTTGTTTTTGTACTCCATATGTCGTTTTAATTTTATACACAAATATAAGACAATAACTTTTATATTCCAAATTTTTTTTGTTAAAAGTATACAAATAAAAAGGGGTGATTTACATCACCCCTTTTTGGAGACAAAAAAACGAAACGACTGACTTTAATTATTTTGATCATATTCCCGTAATAGGTTCTGATAGTTAAGCTGAATCACATCAAAATTGTCCTTGTAAAGTTCTAACAAAACATTACCTGGTTGGTTTTTGATTTTGTTGAACGTTGTTTCTTCTTTTGTGAACAATAATTTGTTACCGTTTAAACGGCAAGTAATTTCTGCCCACCCAACCAAATTGAAATTGATTTTAACAAAGTTCTCACTCCACTCTCTGAATGTTACAAGTTTTCCACCCATAGTTATAATTGTTTTAGTTAACGATACAAAATCACATAATCACCGAAATACTTGTCAAAAACTTTTACCAAATGTTCATAATCCCCTAACATCATTTCCATCCTTATCTTATCCACATCCAATCCGAGTTGTCTGGCGAATTTAGATGCGTAACTCAAAAGGACGAACGCGTTACCATCGGGACCTGTCAAATCAAGTTCAATTAGACTCGATTTGTTTTCAACTGATTTAATCATAACTTACTTTTTTTTTACCATCCATAACAAAGTTATATTAAAATTTTTAAAGTAAATGTTTTTTAACAAAATTTATTTTACTATTTAATTGAGACACTTATATCAAAGTATTGACCTTCAACGGGTTCGGCAACAAAACCAGGTGAACATCCACAGTTACACGCACAGTTCTGTCTCCAATTCCACTTCACATCTTTCAACAATTTAAAAACCTTTTTGTTCTTGACCTTCAGCTTTTCCATAACCATTGGGATTACTTCCTTTTTATAACTCGTGTGAGGTCTACACTTCCTGTTAACAAAGTTCTCCCATATGGATTCGTTATCCACAAATATGAACAATTTGTTTTTACTCCTATAAGGTGTGTCGGTTCTACGTGGGAACAACTCCACATCAACGGATTTTATTCTCATATTATTGTGTTTAGAATACAAATATAAGCTGAATATTTGAGACTACCAAATTTAATTAAGCAAAGTTTTGTTAAGTAAAATTTTACATGGGAGCAACATGGGTCGGATCACAGATATTCTGCGGCAAGATGACTACCATTGATAATCAATAACTTAATCCCTGCCGCGAAATATTCAGATGACATGGGTCGGAACATGGTTAAACGATGTCGCATCAAAAACCCCTTGTAGACACAAGGGGTTCAATTATTACCAAACTAACAAACAAACGACTGAGATTATTGTTTACTTACAGAGTTTTTCTTTTTCGTGTTATCATAGATAAGATAAAACATAATAGAAACGGTTACTATTTTTAACCACAACAAAGGAGTTAAAAAAGATATTCCAAATTCGTAACCGAACCAGCTCCACAAATAAACGTCTGGATGGGTATCAAAGCTGTTAACGAGGATTATTAATGAACAAATCATCATAATAATCATCAAAATTTTTGATGTTTTTGACATAGGAAATTATTTTAAATTGGTTATTAAGTAAAGTATAAGTAAAAAAAATCAAAAAAGGAAATAGTAAACGATTTTTTTTGCCGCGAAATATTTTGATCTTCTCCTCGATGCGATCAAATCCTGAGAATAACATAAATGAAAAAAGGTTATCCTTTCGGATAACCCTTCCCAACTTACGTTGTTCTTACCTAACTCGCGATTTAGAATCGGAGATTGACTTTACTTTTCCTCTTGTAGTTATAGAGGTCTTCAATCATCTCCACATATTGTTCAACCGTACCACACGGAACTAACATATTAGGTCTAAGCTTAACCTTATGAAGAAACTCATCAAAGTTAAATTCTTTTTTGGAAGACATAATCTTCATCATCGCTCTTACAAAAATAGACCTCGTGTAATACTTCTCAAAATAAGGTTTAAGCTGAGAAATGTTGGTAGCATATTCACGAGCCTTTTTCATATCCTTTGTAACCCAACGACCTTCTTGGAACTGGTCTCTGTCCACCGTTGTAATACCATTGGTACAAAAGTTCGTACACTCGGTAATTTTGAATTGTGGAAACTCCTGGATAAACTCGGATAAGTTAATGTAATGTTTGTTACCCTTAACAACCCATTTGTGAAGAAAATCAAACGGAGACCAATTCACCTGAAGCATATTCATTTCACAAATATCATCAGCGGTAGCTCCTCTCTGAATCGTGTAACGAACAGGAACTTGTGCGATACGAGCCGCTTTAATCCTATGTTGTCCGTCAATGATTTCACCTTTCTCATTGATTACAACTCGTGAAGTGTTTAACCAACCTTTCAACTTCATCTTTTTGGCTAACTTATTCACGTGATTTTCCCTGATAATCCTATTATCAGATGTGAATTTGAAAACTGAATAATCTTTGGTTTCAAAAATCTCACCAACTTTTTTACCGTGAAACTTACTCATATAGATATTGTGTTCAGATTCTCCTGTCCCCGAGTTAGGTTATATAAGTAAACTTTTTAATTATTTAAATTCAAATAAACCCTCCATAAACTTTTGTTTTGTGATTGGGTTTTTTGAACACATTGTAATACACTTCCAAGTGGTAAGTTCAGGGTGTTCACTAATAAACTTATTTAGTTTAGAGTAATTCTTATTCTTTTTATTATCGGAATAGTAATGAATAAAATCAGTCAACGTCCACGCTTTTTCGTTGGGGGAATATCGGTTAAGTTCTTCTTCAGTATGAACATTTACTAAATCTTTTAGTTGAATACGGATATTACCATCAATAATTGTACCCTTATCAAATTTTAACCAACCTTTCTTTTTGATTTTCTCTCTTATGATTTCAATGTCTTTTTTATCCATAATGTTTTGATTGAACCGTAAAGGTAATACATTTATATTTTCAGCCAAAATTATTTTGTTAAAGAATTGTTAACACTACGATTTCCCGTATAATTGTCGAACCTTTTTACCTAAATCGTGGTCATTCGGGTACTCTTTAATCAATTCTTTTATCTCTTTATTTTCCAAGTTATTCGCGACTCTTTCCAATTGTTTTGCGATTTCGGGTAATGTATACTCGAATAATCTTTTACCAATAATTGTTTCGTGTAATTGAGCCATAGTATTGATTTTTAATTAGTTATCGTCTTCATCTTCTTCTTCGGAATAGAAAAATCCTTGATCTGTACAACTCGTTGGATAAGGGATTGAATCCCAAAACTTCTTCCAATTCTTTTTAGAGTATGTTGGTATTTCTTCAACCAACTTCGGAACCTTAAAACCTTGTTCGTCCCAATCACTAAACTCACCACTATCCCCAAAATTTTTCCATCCGTGTTTTTCCACCAAATCATTCGCACATATACCACCTTCACTCTCAATAGGGTCATCATATTTTCTAAATGTATTCTCCCCACCTTCCCAACTATGATGATAAACTTTATTACCTTTCCTTATACCTCGTTTCCATATGTGTCTAAAAACATTCTCCCTTGTTTTCTCATCATCTTTCCCCTTATACCCATTCATCTCCGCGATGAGGACATAAATGTCTTTACCACCGAATACACCATATCCGTCATAATCTTTTTCTTCAAATATCTGTCCGTCCTCCGTAATCATATAAACGGGGAAGGTAGAACGGGTACTCCATCTATTAGGTATAGACCTGTCTGTGTCCGAAGTGTTCCAAGAAAAGAATCCCATAGTTTTATTATTTAAAGATTTTGTTAATGTAATTTATACCTTTCTTCTGTAATTCACCACACCTCTTTGAACGAAATGAACTATCTCTAACATAGTTCTTTCCTTCATCTAACTCACCCAAATCAAGTATTGAAAAGAGATGATTCCAATTGTTACCATCAAATATTTCACCCTTAAACCTTTCCACACAATTGTAACATTCATAGGTCATCTTAATCAATTTATTGTCATCTAATTTGACAATCAGTGATTCATAACTTTTGTTGTCGTTATGGATTTCACTTCTGTGTAGTTCTTTCATTGTTTTATTGTTTTAGGACACAAATATAAGACGAATATTTGAATATTCCAAATCTTTTTTGTTAATTATTTGTTTTTAAATACCGATAACTTTTTCAGTTCATCAGTATGGTGACCACCTTCCAAGGACGGAGTATTCCAACCCGTCAAATCAAAATGTTTGAACAATTCTTGTAAAACGGTTCCCGATATTTGTTCGGAGTAAATGTCGTGGGTATTTTTCCCATCTCTTTTTTGACGGAGGAAAACTTTGATTTCAAATATAATATCACTAACACCCTCAAAGTAGGAGAAATTAAAACTAACAATCACGGATGTTTTATCCAACCATTCACTCATATCTCTTTCAAATATATCCCAACAACCATCGTATTCCGAATGTGAATGTGTTTTTTTGGTAATATCGTACATTTCCTTAGCCGTTGTTACTCTTTGAGATAACACACCAACAAGTGATTCCGAATACGATTCCAATATGGTGAATGTTGATTTCATAATTTCAAAACTTTCCACAAATATAAAATCATTTTTTTAATATTTCAAATAAATTTAGTTAAGATTTTCAAAAAGAAATTTACCAGATTCCAACGCCGGCGAATCAGGTTAGATTTTACGCGGCTGTGTGATTTGATCTTGCCGCAGAATATTCCACAGCGTCGGAACATGCGCGAACGATTCAACATCTTGGAAATAAAAAACCCCCGACTTTCGCCAGGGGTTTTACACGAAAACAAAAACGACTAACTTTCGGAAACCAACAACTTCCTATATTCTTTTTCGGTGAGGTGTCTTGTCGCCACATTAAGTTCCATTTTACTATCAATAGGTTTAATCAACACACAATCACCTTGTCTTACAATCTTCTCAATGTTACCTTCACGAACATTCGTTTGAATAGTCCACGCAATCGCTTGAATTGCGTTTATCTTGTCAGGAGTAAAATTAGACAAACTCTCATTCCGATTATTCGTCCTAAACACACTTTGAGCATTAACCCAAATCAAATACTCCCTATCGGTACTTGTGTCCTTACACTTCACAAAGTAACAACTTTCAGTTCTTTCCCTTCTCCACTTTTCATCACTATCGTTGGTAAAGTGTTTTCCGTTCACCTCGTAAAGTTCGTAGGTGTCGTTAAACTTCTTCACAACCATATTACCTTTACTATCAACCCAAGTTGTTTTCTTCTTGATAGTTTGGGTGTCAATCAG
>Ga0208784_1000794_pt1 | contig 14305 bp, 15 predicted proteins | sample DEB19_08_DNA_FD_184531 | JGI IMG/M metagenome (GOLD analysis project Ga0208784, IMG submission 184531) | Aqueous microbial communities from the Delaware River and Bay under freshwater to marine salinity gradient to study organic matter... | ecosystem: Environmental > Aquatic > Marine > Coastal ... | reverse complement strand
TTTCGCCCATAGGTGTGAAGGCTGGAAGGATTGCCAAGCTGTCGCGATTGTTCGATAAATGCCTGGAGCGCAACCTCTGAAATAGGCGTGGTTGCAGCATTATCGAGATAGACGCGGGACATGACCTAATTCTAGGTGAGGGTTTAGCTGCGTTTTGCTTGAATCGCTTCGCGCGCCTGAGGCAAGACCGCGAATAAATCTCCTACAACACCGAAATCTGCGAGATCAAAGATCGGAGCTTCCGGATCCTTATTAATCGCAACAATGTTCTTCGATGTTTGCATTCCGGCACGATGTTGGATTGCTCCAGAAATTCCACACGCCATGTAGAGCTGTGGGCTTACAGTTTTTCCAGTCTGGCCAACTTGGTGAGTATGTGGGTACCACCCAGCATCGGTTGCGGCACGTGATGCGCCGACAGCGGCTCCAAGTAGATCTGCCATTGCTTCAACTTGTGTGAAATCGCCATTTGTTCCGCGACCACCTGAGATGACAATTTTTGCTTCGGTAAGTTCGGGACGTCCGCCTTTTACTGCAGGCTGAACATTTGAGATCGTCACTAACTTTGCTTTATCAGAGACTGTGACATTGAGTTTCTCAACCGCAGGAGTGTTTGACGTAGTCGAAGCTTCAATTGAGCTCGGACGTACTGTGATGACTGGGATTCCTGTTTTTACTTTTGCCGAAACTGTGAAAGATCCACCAAAGACAGATTGGGTAGTTCCAAAATCGGGAGTCACATCGATCGCATCCGTAATAATTCCGCTATTGATGCGCACTGCAAGACGTCCAGCAATTTCCTTGCCGCGTGCTGTTGAAGGGATCAAAACAGCATCTGGCTTCTTAGCTTCGATAACTTGTGCCAGCGCATCAACGAGGGCTGGGATGCCATGCTTGGCAAAATCGCTGTTCTCAACGGCAAGAACACTTTCGATATCTGTGTTGGCCAATTGCGAAGCAAGTGAATCTGCTTGGGACGAGTCTGTGAGAAGTACTGCGATTGGAGTACCGCCACGCTTAGCAAAAGAGGCGAGTTCAGCCGCTGTTTTTGCAACTTTTCCGCCATCGTGATCAGCAAATATCAACACATTAGCCATCGTCACACCAAACGCTTTTCTGCGAGATAGTCAGCTAACTTTGTGCCACCATCGCCTGAATCTTCAACTTTAATTCCTTTATCTCGCGGCGGACGAGCGCTTGCATCCACCACAGAACTCCAGGCCCCAGAACTTCCAACTTCAGCAGATGAGACTCCTACATCTGCCAGCGATTTGGTTTCGATTACTTTCTTTTTCGCTGCCATGATGCCTTTAAATGATGGGTAACGCGGTTCATTGATTTTTTCGATCACGCTAATGACGCATGGGAATGTGGCTGACATTGTTTCAACGCCACTTTCTGTCATGCGAGCAATTTCAACACTGGAGTTAGCAGCATCAACTTTGACCGAGCCTGCAAAAGTTAGTTGGGCCCAACCCAAACGTTCCGCAAGCATCGCAGGTACAACGCTCATACGGGCATCGGTAGATTCAGTTCCGCAGAAGACCAAATCGAACCCACCCTTGCTAATTACTTCAGCTAATACTTTTGAAGTTGCAATCGCATCAGAACCGGCGAGTGCAGCATCTGAAACGAGCACTCCACTATCTGCGCCCATCGATAAACCTTTACGAATCGCTTCGGTGGCACGTTCTGGACCCATAGAGATTAAAGTGATGATGTGCTCAGGAGTTTCTTTACCTTCATTGAGTGGCTCCACAACACGAAGCGCTTCTTCAATTGCATATTCATCAAGATCATTCAGAACTGCATCGACGCCATTGCGATCAAGAACTCCATTAACCATCTTCTTTTCAGCCCAGGAATCGGGAACCTGTTTTACGCAGATGGCGATCTTCATGCTGGCTATGTTACTGGGGAGTAACCTGCCGCTCCACTTGAAGTATTTGAAGAAGAAGGTCTGATTAGATAGCAAGGTGAAGCCCGCCAATCCCCATATTTTGGGAAATCGACCAACTGAAGGCGGGACTGACTTCGCACTCTGGGCTCCCGCAGCCGATGCGGTGGAGCTATGCCTCTTTGATGAGCGCGATGGTCGCTGGGTTGAGACAAAGTTTTCGCTCGCACATCGTGAAGGTCCGATCTGGCATGGATATCTCGCGGGAATTCGAGCCGGCCAACGTTATGGATACCGCGTTTATGGCCCGTGGCGCCCCGAGCAAGGGTGGCGCTTCAATCCCGCAAAAGTGTTGATTGATCCTTATGCCCACCTTCTTGACGGAGATCTAGTTTATGCGCCAGAAATTTTTGGTCATCACTCTCTCGATGCGTTAGGAAGTGGCGATCATCAAATTCGCGACGAGCGCAATTCACTCGGTTTTGTCCCACTCTCTGTTGTGACGTCACATGCCCCCCGCATCATTAATCGACCACACACGCCATGGAAGCGCACTTTTATTTATGAAGCTCATGTTCGTGGTTTGACGGCAGGAAATCCTGAAATTCCTCCGCAAGAACGTGGATCATATAAAGCACTCGGTCATCCCTCCACAATTGAATACTTATCAAGACTAGGTGTTACAGCTTTAGAACTCTTACCCATTCACCACTTTGTTACCGAGATTCATACTCATGCTCGGGGTCGAGAAAATTACTGGGGTTACAACCCTCTGGCTTTCTCTGCACCGCATCCCAAATACGCTGCAACCGCCGATCCCAATGCCGAGTTACAAGAGAGCATTGATGCTCTTCACAACGCAGGAATCGAAGTAATTCTTGATGTGGTTTATAACCACACTGCTGAAGAAGGGCGTCAAGGACCAACTCTTTCTTTGAGAGGAATCGACAACAAAACCTTCTATCGCCACTCCACAGAAGATGTTTATGAGGATGTGACTGGATGCGGAAACACTATTGATTCTCGCCGACCATTTGTGACTCGCATGATTATCGACTCTCTTCATTGGTGGAGCCAGATAATCGGAGTAGATGGTTTTCGATTTGATCTCACCACCGCAATCTCGCGTCGCGATAAAGAAATCGATACATATGGACCTTTGATTTCGGCGATTTGTGCTGACCCAATCCTTCGAGATCGAAAACTCATCGCTGAGCCGTGGGATGTTGCCGGGTATGCCCTAGGAGATTTTCCGCATCCTTGGCGAGAATGGAATGACGCTTATCGCGATGCGACTCGACAATTCTGGTTGGGCGATAGCGCCCGTGGCCATAGCAATGGAGTCTCAGATCTAGCGTCACGTATCGCCGGATCTCATGACATCTTCTATTTCCGTGGTCCAACTTCATCTATCAACTTCGTGACCGCTCATGATGGATTTACCCTTAATGACTTAGTCTCATATAACCAGAAACATAATGAAGCAAACGCGGAAGATAATCGTGATGGAAGCGATGGAAATAGATCCTGGAATGTTGGAGTTGAAGGGCCCACGGATAATCCAGAGATCAATCAGTTACGAACTCAATTGAAGAAATCTATTTTGGCTACCTTGATGCTCTCGTCAGGTGTGCCAATGATCTCGATGGGTGATGAAGTTTCCCGCTCGCAGCAAGGCTCTAATAACGCGTACTCACTCTCCCCCAATTCCAGCGATGACTCTTATGAAAACTTTGGTGGTGGCTGGAAACTTTCATGGGATCGTGATGAGAATCAAGAGGATCTCGTTGAAACGGTTGCGGCGTTAGCGCGAATTCGTTCTGCATATATGGTCGATGCTGCAGAACAATTCTTTACTGGCGAAGTTGATCAAGGTACAAAGCGAAAAGACCTCGCCTGGTTTGGTCGCGATGGCCTAGAGATGACTTCCCACAATTGGCAAGATAGTTCAATTCGACATTTAGCTTTCAGCGTTGATGCAACCCATAATCAAGGGCTCTTCATAATTCTCAATAGCGATAGCTCAGATTATGAATTCACTTTGCCTAATCAGACATGGGGCAATTCATTTAGAGCAGTATTTGACTCGACTGAGCGAGTAGAAGATTTCAATCCATCGCTGAAAAAGCCGAGTGAACCAATACTTGTGAAGACTATGAGCCTTCAAGTCTGGCTCATCAACAGAAGTTAACGAAAGAGAATTAGTTAACTTTAAACATGACAGTTACCGTGGAGGTAATTGTCTTATCTATGGTGGAAGTGTCGTAGTAACCGCCGGCAGAGATATCAACGGAATCCGGAGAAGTGACCTGGAATGGTCCTGAACGCACGCTCATTACGCTTCCAACTTTGCCACCAGTAGCTTCAACGATTGCTTTGGCACGAACTTGGGCATCTTCCATAGCCTGCTTGAGGAGTTCCGGACGAAGTTCATTCAACTTTGAAATATAAAACTGCGGACCGTAATTCGTGACGCTCACTCCACTTTGCAGAAGAGCGCCTATGCCATTACTGAGTTTCTTGATTAATTGAACGTCTTCGCTGCGCACCGTGATTGTCCGTGATCCGCGGTAGTTCAAGATTCGTCCCGTGCTATTTCCGTTGGCGTACTCCTCTTGAGGATAGGCAGAAACTGAACCTAACTCAATAGAATCCGAGGGAACTCCACCATCGGTGAGATATTTTGTTACCGCACTTGTAGCACCTTCAACTTTGCGAACTGATTCGCTAATGGTGGGAGCGACTTGCTCTGCGTTAAGGGTCCACACAGCTTTATCTGCTGTGGCACTTACCCGAGCTGAACCAGTAACCGAAATCCCTTCACTGGAGCGAGATGCAAAACCACTTCCAACTTGATTGAGTCCCAAGCCCATGGCAATCGCGATGATTGCAGCAGAGATAACAAGTGTTAAGGATTTTTGTTTTTCGTTCTCGCTCATACTGAAATTCTACCAGCCGCTTCATCTATTCCATCAATCTCAACCCTGCGATACGGCTCTAAGCTTTCATTCCATTGCTTTCCCAGCATTTTTTCAATTTCTACTACAACCTCACTATCCTTGATGGAATGTGAAAGCGCAGAGTTCAATTGGTGTTCGTTAATCATGATGTCACCGTGAGGTCCAATATTGGATCTAAATAGACCTAGTTCGGGAGTGAACATATATAGCGAACCATCACTGCCATTCATCGCTGCTTCATACACTTCGAACTTTAGGTAATGCCAACCTCGTAGATTGCTCGCAAGTTTCGCACCAGTTCCTAGCGCTCCATTCCACGACAATTGAGTTCGATAGCAACCAGGAGAGAGTGGTTGTGAATTCCACTGAAGTTCGTGGGGTCTTCCCAATACTTCATTGATTGACCACTGAATGTGCGTCAGCACTGATTTCGGTGCAGAGTAAATAGTGAGCGATCCATGTGAATGGCCAATTCCGACAGGGCTCAACGCTGGCGGTTGATGTAATGACGACATAGCAGCTCCCGATAGACGAAGCCGCATCCACTAATAGATGCGACCTTCCCCAGCCCATCTACCTGTCGTGGAGTACGGATTCTTCACCTATTTATTGGCTCTGCCAAGCCCTCGAAATTCACGAGCGGTTTTTAGAAGTTGCCTCCTCAAGGTAGGCTCAGCCTCAGTCCAACGCTTATCAGTACCCGCTTGCTAGCTTTCGCTTGAATCGGTATCGCTGTAGAACGGAAAGACTGGCGAACGTGGAATTCACGTTTGTCCCCATAAATACCGAAGGAAAGTAAATGGCAACAGGCACAGTTAAGTGGTTCAACTCTGAAAAGGGTTTTGGTTTCATCGCTGTTGATGGCGGCGGACAGGACGTATTCGTTCACTATTCCGCTATCCAGGGAAATGGCTACAAGTCCCTTGAAGAAGGTCAGTCAGTGACTTTCGAAGTCGTCCAAGGCCCAAAGGGTCCTCAGGCGGATCAAGTTACAGCTAACTAATTACCAAGTAACTAGTTTGAAAAGCCCCAAGGAAACTTGGGGCTTTTTCATTTGCCAGCTTTTACCTTTGCTTTTGCAACAGCCTTGGCAGGCGAAAGATCTTTGCCAGCTTTCCACGCATCCAAGAATGGCCACGGAGCAATAACTCCACGACGAATTTCCCAATCTCCCGGCATTGTTGGATAAGAGATACCGAAGTGAAGATGCGGTTTAGGAATACCTCGCGCACTTCCTGTGCGTCCAACTTCACCAAGTTTCTGACCACTGACGACCACGACACCTGGAGCGATGCCTGGTTCAATCTTCGAAAGATGAGAGCCGTAATAGCGCACACCATCTTCTCCGATTATTGAGACTGATAATCCACCTCGATGTTGCCCAAGATTTGTCTTACCGCTCCAGCGATCTTTGGTGGAGACATCTTCCACAACTCCATTGATAGGAGCTACGAAGGCACAACCAAACTTTGCCTTGATATCACTGGCTGGATAGTCGTGATGATATTTACCGTACGTTGTTTTACAACCCGATATTGGGAAAGTGTAAATAGGCGCCGACCACGAAGGTGTCGCAAGAGTAAATGTAAGCAATAAAGTTAGAAAAATCTTTTTCATCGCAGCGCCGCCTTATCTAGTTTCGCAGTCACGATCATATGAGGCACTGTAAGCGCCCAGACCACAACTAATGTGAGCCAGAGGAATTCGTCGCTAATTTTTCCAGGGGTAATGGTCGCGATCGCTAACGACACTATGAAAGTGCCCACAAGTGCGGGAGTCCCCGGGAAAACCGCCTGTCGGAATGCTCTGCCCGGCTTTCCTTCGATGACTGACTTTTGAGAACTCTTCAAATTCAATGTTAAGCGCGCGGTGTGGCGCATGGCGTGCCACAAACCGAAGTACGCAGCAAAGGCAACCAGTGGCGGAGTGAAGAAGGAAAGAGTAAGCAAAAGATTGAGATCTACAAGATCACGCCAACGCCGAGTAGCTGCCAAGACTAGAACCGTCACCAAGTAGAGACCAAGAACTAAATTGATCAACTCTTGATCAAAACCGCTATGCCAATCAACTAGGTCGGAATTAACGGCAGCGAGTGCGGAAGTACTTTCTTTATTGACTAGTGGAATCACAACAGGTAATGCACCGGCACTGAGCGAATAGAAAGTTTTTGCCGTACGCGAAGATGTCGGCATTGCCGTACTTCGATTGGTCTCATTGATAAAGGCAGCATCTCCGATACCGAAGTGCAATGCACTCATAATTACCACACCAATAAACCCATAAACGTTCCACTCCAATATCGCAAATACGGCAATCACTGCAATCAGAACGTACGTGAAGATAAAGACACTCATACGAAGAATTGATGCCCGCGGCAAAGTTACGAGGTGATCGAGGGCGCCATGTGGAATGCCAACCGCTAAAGCAATAAGAGCAACAATGACCTGCCAGGTTATGTCAGTAACTTCAATGAATTCTGAGAAAGTCACTGAGAGAAGAACCACTAACGCTATTGCGAAGCTCGAAAAAGTTCGCGTACTGGTGAAAATTTTGGCCTGCGCCGACGACATCGCCTCACATTAGCAAACTCTCGAATACCGCTCATGAGAAACTACTGATATGTCGCAGGGATTAGACCTCAATAATTGGTCCTACGCAGCGATGCTTCTCTTTGTCATGGCTGGCTCATGGTGGCTTGAATTTGCGTTTCGGATTCGAGTACTGCGACGACCGCGACTAGCACTCACGGCTATCTTTCCCGTAAGTATCTTTTTTTTGGCTTGGGATGCATTTGCAATTAACCAGAGTCACTGGACTTTCGATCCCAATCAAATCCTGGGAATAATCGGTCCGCTGAGCATTCCGCTGGAAGAATACCTATTCTTTTTCATCATTCCACTTGCTGCGATACTCACTCTTGAAGGAGTAAAAGTTGTTCAAAGGAAGTTCTCGCGATGAGATTCGAACTTACCTACACGCAGATAACTGTCTACGCCCTCATCATTACAATCTTCTTTGATATTTTCGTGACGAAAAATTCACTTCTCTCAACTCTAAGATTCTGGTTGAGCTACGCCATCATTCTTCCATTCCAACTCGTCACCAATTGGTGGCTCACCTCGCGCGAAATCGTGACCTATGACCCTGGCTCCATTATTGGATTACGCGTCGCAGGCGCACCTTTTGAGGATCTGATTTTCGGTTTTGCCATGATTCTTGCAGTCATGACTATGTGGGAAACTATGCTCCGCCGTAAAGGGGGCAGTAGCTCAGTTGGTTAGAGCCCCGGACTCATAATCCGGTCGTCGTAGGTTCGAGCCCTACCTGCCCCACTCTCCGAACCGTCGAATGTATTCAGGTACGGGAACATGAGTTGCATCCTCATTTGTAATCGGTTCACCGAACTTTGTGATGATTGGAATCTGGCCCGCCCAAATATCTAACGACGCATCTTCTCCATCAAGCGCCTCGCCACTTCGTTGCTTTGCAGTTACGTCATCAAGAGGAAGTGCGACAATCATTGTTTGAGCAAACTCCTTAGCGGTCATGGGCCGTCCTCCTTCCCATAAGCCTGGAATCAACTTTTCAGTCAGCGCTTTCATCGCTGCGCTCTTCTCTTCTTCTTCAAGTACTTGAGTGACTCCAAAAGCCATGACTGATCTGTAGTTCATCGATGAATTGAAAGCACTTCGCGCGGAAACTAAACCATCAAGCAAAGTCACTGTGGCACAGACTTGAACTCCTGCTTTCAGAGCCATAAATAGTCGTGATCCTGTCGACCCATGAAATAGCAGTCGATCACCATCTCGAACGTAGCCAAGCGGAATAACCGTTGCTTCTTTAGATTCAGGATCATTGAACCCAAGGTGTACCACGTATCCAGCATCGAGGATCTTGTAGATCTCTTGTAATTCCTCAACTGTGCGATGTGGCTTTCGGCGAATCTCCCTAGGCTTTTCCGTCATATCGGCATGCTAACGATTGAGCTTGAAAATGCTACCCATGCTCCTTAATTTCGTTCTGCCACGTACCCAAAATCAGGTCGCCGTAGGCAGGAGGACCATCTGCCTCAACGCTCAGGGGGCCCATTTTCGGCGAATTTTCCTGGTAATTGGGCTTGCCCATGCATTAGGCTCTCGCCTCAAGTCCTGAATTGAGACACCGCTAGCTCACTTCTAGTTCACGATTAGTTCACTAGAAGGGGATGGCGCCACCAGTTGGGGTCTAACCAAATAAAAGGAGTAATTGAATATGAAATCAAAATTGACGCTACGCGCGTTGGCTGCCCTCGCATCCACTGCGTTAGTTGTCTCTGGCCTTTCTGCAGGTTTGATCACCCCTGCTCAGGCAGCAACTAAATCAACAGTGACCATGCTTGTACCTGCGGATATCACTTCTTTAAATTCAGGCACAAGCGATGGAAACACTTCATACAATGCAATTGTCGGTTCCTTAACTGGAATGGGCTTCTCTTATTACGATTCTGATCCAAAGCTCGTAATGAATACAAAATTCGGAACAATGAAAATTGTGAAGAAGGCAGCTAAGGATTTCCAGATTCAATACACCGTAGCTAAGGGACAACAGTGGTCAGATGGAACACCTATCGACGCCGTGGACCTACTTCTCACACACGTTGTCGCAGCTGATGAATATTCCAAATCTGCAGGTCTTGGAGACACTTCTGACGCAAACACCAAGCCAGCTTTTGATAGCGTTTCTTATAACAGCACCTATGGACAAAATGTTGTAGGTCTTCCAAAGCTAAGCGCAGACAAGATGAGCTTGACCGTGAAGTTCAAGAAGCCTCTTCCAGACTGGGAGTTATTGGCACCTGGCCCATCCCCAGTTCACACTCTTTCACTCATCGCTGATGGAAAAACTAAACTCCAGTCAGCATCAGTAAACGCTGCAGCTAAGGCGAAGTTCCTCAAGGATTTCACCAGCAAGAACACTGCTCGTTTGAAGAAGATGGGTGAGATTTGGACCAAGGGTTATGACGTAACCAAGGTTGATGAAACCACCAATCCGCTTCTTCTTGTAAGCAACGGCGGCTTTATTGTTTCCAAGTTCACCGCTGGTGCGTCCATGACTCTCGTTCGCAACCCGAAGTACAACTCGGGTCCTGCGATGGCTAAGAAGAACCCAATCAAGACTGTTGTTCTCAAGATTATCAAGGACAACACCGCTTCCGTGCAGGCTCTTCGCAATGGTGATATTGATGTTTATTTCAATACTCTTCCAACCGGAAATGACCGTCTCACACTCGAGGCTCTTCCAAATGTAACTGTCTTTACCAAGGCCGGTGGAAACTACTCTCACCTAGACCTTCGCACTGATGCTGCGTTTGGCGAAACCGATACATACGCCGGCCCATTTGCTGGAAATGGTCAGCGAGCAAAAGATCTACGCAGAGCATTCCTTCTTGCTACACCACGTCAGCAATTGGTTGACACGGTGATTAAGCCAGTAAATAAGGATGCAACCCCTGCAAATACTTGGCTCGACTTTCCAGGCAGCACTTCTTATAATGCAATCACCGCAGGCTCTGGTGCTAATGCAATTTATAATGAAGGCACCCAAGCTGATCGCACTGCAAAGGCGTTAGCTCTTGTAAAGAAGTACTTCCCAACCGCATCTGCAGATAATCCTGTTGTCAAGATCAAATTCGTTCACGCTCAAACCAGCGTGCGTAACGCTCTTGCAGCTCTTATCAAGGCAGAAACCAAGAAGGCTGGCTTTGATGTGGAAACTTTCCCACAAGCCGATCTCTTCGGTTCTCGCTCAAACTCGAATGCCACCTATGACGTGTTGATGTACGGCTTTGGTCTTGGATCTCTCAGCCAGGCTAACGGCGCATCGATCTACAAGTCAGACGGTTCAAACAACGTGTTTGGCTGGAACGATTCAAAGATGGATGAAATCATGAGAAGCCTTGAGAATGATGTTCTCACTCCCAAGGAAATCACAGCCAAGCGAACAGCTGCTGACAAGATTTTCATCGACAACTCATGGGGTCTACCTCTTTACTTCAACCCCACAATCTCTGCTTGGAACAAGGACCTCAAGGGAATTGATCCAGCACCGCTTGGAAATAACATCACATGGAACTTCTGGAAGTGGTCTTACTAGAAAGAAGTTCTAAGTAAAAGTAAGAAATAGAAATCTGGGATGTCCTCATAAGACATCCCAGATTTTCTTTAGTGTTAGACTTTTTTAGAGATATACATTTATACAAGGCCCAAACTCAGAGAAGTTTGGCTTCGGACAGGGTGGTACTTTGCTAGCGTACATTTCACGGCGACTCAGCATGATGCTCGTGATTGTCTTTGGAGCCAGTTTCCTTGCCTACAACCTTCAGGCATATTCTTCTGATCCCCTCTCCGCATTTGGCGAAAGCACCGCAATAAACAAGGACTACCTGATTGCCAAGACAATTAGGGACCTGCAATTAGATGTTCCTCCCCCAATTCGCTATTTCTCATGGTTGCGCGGCATTGTCGCCGGGCTATGGGGGGATTTCGACATGGGTCTTTCACGTTCAAATATTCCCGTCAGCGAAATTCTTGCAATGGCAATTCCGGTCACAATCAAGCTGGTTATTACCGCAACATTCCTCGCCATCGTCTTTGGAATTTCAGTAGGAATGATTACCGCAATCAGACAGTACAGCCGTTTTGATTACACGATGACTTTCTTCTCCTTCCTCCTTTTCTCACTTCCAATCTTCTGGGTTGCTGTACTTCTCAAGGAGTTCATGGCGATTCAATTCAATGATTTCCTCGCCGATCCGCGAATACCTCCCGTGGTTGTAATGCTTGCATCTCTGGTCTTCGGCTTCGTTTTGGCTGGATTTGCTGGGGGAACGCGAGTTCAATTCTTCTCCGTTCTCGCAGGCGCAGCGCTCTTCGCTGGATTAGTTCTCACATACGTAAGTGCAACTCAATGGTTCTTGGAGCCTTCGCTCGGGATCTTTGGCGTTTCATTCCTAGCGCTATGCAACGCAGTAATAGTTATTCAATTGATTACTGGCTTAGATAGTAAAAAAGGACGCAATGCCGGTATCGGAACTGCAATTGCGATTGCTGTCCTCTATTACCCTCTACAGCTTGTGATGTCTGCAGATGCTTCTGTGCTCAATGTCATCGCGGTCTTTTCCATAACCATTACCGTAGGCATCTTGATCGGCATCGCTGTCAGCAAGATAGACCGTCGCGTCTACATGCGAATTGGTTTGTTCACTGCGCTTATCTCAACTTTCCCCATCATTATCGACCGTTTCATGGCCGAGTTCTCTGATTACCTGAATTCTGATGCGGTTAATGGGCGGCCAGTCCCCACCCTTGGCCAAGCAAATGACCTTCTCACCCCCGAGCAGCTTGATAACTTCTGGATTTCTGGCCTCGATACGGCTCTGCATCTAGTGCTTCCTACTATCGCACTCACATTGATTTCTTTTGCAGGTTACGTGAGATTCTCAAGAGGAAGCCTTCTTGAAGTATTGAATATGGATTACATCAGAACTGCGCGTGCAAAAGGACTAAATGAGAGAACTGTGATCGTACGTCACGGTATGAGAAATGCAATGCTTCCTCTCACCACAATCCTCGTTAATGATTTTGCAGGTTTGATTGGCGGAGCGATCATCACTGAAGGTGTATTTGCCTGGAAAGGGATGGGGCAAGTTTTCAACGATGCTATTAGAAACTACGACCTCAATCTTTTCATGGGCGTTTTCATTATCTCAGCTTCGTTAACTGTACTTGCGAATTTTGTTGCAGATTTACTGTACGGTGTCGTCGATCCGAGAATCAGAATCAGGAAGTAATCGGCCATGAGTAATTCGAACAAGACACCTGCTTCTGCGGTTGAAAAAAATGAGAATGAAATTGCTAATCGCGAAACTGAAGGACGAAGCCAACGTCAAATCATCATCAATAGATTTGTCAAACATAAAGCGGCGATGGGTTCGCTCTTCTCTCTCATTTTCATCATCATATTTGTCTTTACTGCGACAGGCATGAACTTTGGACCTAAAGGAAGTCAGTTTTCGATCCAGGGATGGTGGCCCTACTCCATCACAGACATTGATCCCGAAGGTGCGATTGCTTCATCGTGCAACGGTGGAGTAACTGGTTGCCCAACACTTGATTTGCTTCCCTCCTTCATGGATGGGGATGGCGTACAAATTGGCAATCATCCTTTTGGAACTGACATTATCGGAACTGATTATTTTGCATTGGTGATGCGTGGAGCACAACAGTCGATCATGGTCATGTTCATCGTCGGTTTCTTGGGCGTGAGCATCGGCACCACGATTGGTGCGATTGCAGGTTATTTCGGTGGAATTGTTGATGCAGTTTTGATGCGACTCACCGACATGTTCTTGGTTACTCCGACCATCATCATCGGCGCTCTCATCGGATTCAGATTTGGAAATCTCGGCGTGGTTCCCCTGGCGCTTTTATTGGGTTTCTTTGCCTGGATGGGTCTAGCACGCTTCGTGCGCACCGAATTCTTAACTCTTCGAGAGCGAGAGTTTGTTGATGCCGCACGAGTTGCGGGAGCTTCAGATCGAAGAATCATTTTCAAGCATATTTTGCCCAATGCAATCGGCGTCATTATTGTCGCAGGAACTCTCTTGCTATCAGGAGCGATTCTTGCTGAAACCGCACTTAGCTTCCTAGGTTTTGGAGTAAGACCACCCGATGTATCTCTTGGGCTCCTCATTAGTGAATATCAAGATTCATTCAGTATCAGCCCTTGGTTATTCTGGTGGCCAGGAGCGCTTATTGTCTCAATTGCACTCTGCGTTAACTTCATTGGCGATGGGCTTCGTGATGCTTTCGACCCGAGACAGCGCAGACATGTCACCGCCAAAGATCGTAAGAGCGCTGCTGAGCTCAGTGGAAAGCAGAGCTAGTGAATTCTCTTAATCCGCTCGCGAATCATGTAAGCAGCTTGACCACTGAGGCTGTCCAGGCTTCCGCTCATCGTCTCAGAACCAGTATGACGAGATTCGGAGAGAGGAACGCTGCTTCCGTACCAACGGAAAGTTCTGTCAGCAATCCACTTTCGCTTTCCGCTCGCAGGCGCGACCCATACTTTGGTTTTGCCGCGGCTATGGATAATCGTAAGAGCCCACTTGGTGTCGAGTTCCAAGACGTCGCCGTACGGAATCAACTCCGTTTTCAATGGATTTACAACTTCAATAACATCGTCTCGAAGCACCAGTTTAGGTCTTATCCAAATGATGTAAGCAGCTCCCCCAAGAATGAAACAAAGAATTATCTCGACAAAAGTTTGCCGAGCGCTTGTCACGACCATAAAACTATTTGCTGCAAAGAGAGCAATCAGTACCAGAGAAGTGCCCGCCCACGCGAAGTTGCCTCGGGGACGAAAAGTTTCATTCATACACCTAGTATTGCAGGAGACTCGAAATGAGCGA
>Ga0208784_1000793_pt1 | contig 14313 bp, 16 predicted proteins | sample DEB19_08_DNA_FD_184531 | JGI IMG/M metagenome (GOLD analysis project Ga0208784, IMG submission 184531) | Aqueous microbial communities from the Delaware River and Bay under freshwater to marine salinity gradient to study organic matter... | ecosystem: Environmental > Aquatic > Marine > Coastal ... | reverse complement strand
ACAGCCGATCGCGTGCTTAATCTTCTTCCAGTCCTGCTTGCGCACGTCGTCCCGGTCCATGCCGTTCGCGGGACCGTATTTGTGCGTGTGCGGATACGCGACACGGATCTCATACTCGACTACGACGGTCTCCTGCGTCGTGTCACTGACGAACGGCTCGCCGTCCTCGCCGATCTCGCGCACCTGGAACCGCCGTAACGCCGCCGCTGGCTTGGTCTCGGCCCACGTGTCGAAATCCGCCCCGTCCTCGTTGCGATAGCGGCGGAACTTGTCGCCGCCGAGCGAGGTGGGGGATAGTGCCTCGATAAGCGAGTAGATTCGGTCTCTAATCGCCTCTGATGTTGCGAGCGCCATTAGCCGACGATCGCGTAGCCGGTTACAGCAGTATTGGTGCCTGCGATAGCAACGATCTCGAGATAGAGCCGGTCACAGCCAGACACACCCTCGACGACCTCGCTGTACTGGATCGCGTCGGCGCTGGTCTCGGGAATTGCGACGGCGGTGTGCGGCGCGGCTGAGCTCGCGTTGAGATCCTTCAGGCGGAACCACAGAGTTCCGGCCCGCCCCCAGACTCGCAGAGTGACCGTCATTACAGCCGATCCGGCAGTCGTTACAACACCGACGCGGATCTGATCGGGCAGCGATCCTACGCTCCGCTTGACGGTGCTTAGATCGATTCCCGCTGTAGCGGACGCCGGGATACCGTTGGCTGCCGTTGTTGAGGCGAGAAGTTCAACGACGCAGGACTCGCCCGCGACCGTATCTGTGATTGCTCCAAGTGCCATGGCGGCAGCGTCGGATGCAGGCGATTGCAAGCGAGCAGGTTAGGGCCCCTAACAATCTCTGCGTTCCGTCGCGACATGCCCAATCGGGCAATGGCCAGTTTCGTCAAGTTCGAGTCCTTCGTTGAGGGACTCGCCAAGAAAGAGCACAATCTCCACACGGACACGATCATGGTGATGCTAACCAACAGCACGCCGAACGTGGCCACGCACACGGTCAAAGCCGACCTGACCGATCTGAGCACCGCGAACGGCTACACCGCTGGCGGATCGGACAGCACCAACGCAGTCAGCCGCAGCGGCGGCACGGTCAGCGTTACCGGCGCAGATATCACCTGGACGTCGAGCGGCGCTGGCTTCGGACCCTTCCGCTACGCCGTGCTGTACAACGATACCCACGCGAGCGACGCGCTGATCGGTTACTACGACTATGGCTCGAGCATTACGCCCGCCAACGGCGAGACGTTCACGGTCGACATGACCACCACGTGGTTTACTCTGGCGTAGGCGATTTGATCCCGAAGTCGCATAAGGAGCATTAAATTGGCTGACAACGTCGACATCACCGCTGGCACCGGCACGACGATCGCCACCGACGACTGCACGACGGGACACGTGCAACTCGTCAAGCTCGCCTATGGTGCCGACGGCAACCGCACGCAGGTAGCCGCAGACGCAGACGGCTTGCTCGTCAACCTCGGCACGAACAACGATGTCACGGTGACTGGCACGGTTACCGCGAACCTAGCAGCGGGCACCAACAACATCGGCGACGTCGATGTGTTGTCCGTGCCTGCGCCGCTCTCGACGACGGGCAACGGTACCGCCGCGACCGCGTTGCGTGTCTCGCTCGCCAATGACTCGACGGGCATCGTAGCGCTCACCACGAGCAGTGCCGCGATCGGCAAGCTCGCCGCGAACGATGGCGTGGACGTCGGCGACGTCACTATCAACAACTCGACGGGCGCGGCGGCCGTTAACATCCAGGATGGCGGCAACTCGATCACAGTGGACAACGGCGGCACGTTCGCGACGCAGCTGACCACGGCGACGGCGACCGGCACCACGACGATGCAGAACGCCGTGTCCGCGACGGGCAACGGCACTAACCTGACCGTGACCGGCTACGGCTCGGCGGTTGTTTCGATCACGGGCACGTTTACGGCAACGGTAACCTTTGAAGGCTCGACCGACGCGGGCACGACGTGGACGGGGGTCACGGCAACTCAGATGGGTACGTCCGCAATGGGGACCACGGCCACGGCGGTCGGCCAGTACCGGCTGAACGTGGCGGGGCTTGATCTGCTGCGTGCGCGAGTCACCTGGACCAGCGGCACGTCCATCACCGCCATCGGGCGCGCGACAAACGCGGTCAATGCCAGCAAGCTCGTTGCGATCGCAACCAGCAGCATCGCCAAGGCAGAAGATGCCGCATCCGCCGATGCCGACATTGGCGTGCCCGCTCTCGCGGTGCGCAAGGCAACCCCGGCCAACACTTCGAGCACCGACGGCGACTACGAATTCCTACAGATGTCAGCGGGTCGACTCTGGACGAGCGCCACGATCGATGCGGCGCTACCCGCAGGAACGAACGCGATCGGCAAGCTCGCTGCAAATAGCGGTGTGGATATCGGCGACGTCGATGTCCTCACAATGCCGAACGTCACGCTGGCCGCTACCACGAACACGATCGAGGTTGTCGGCGACGTCGCGCACGATACCGGCGTGGGCGGCAACCCCGTGCAGGTCGCAGGCGCGGCGTGTGCGATGGCGGACTCCGCGCCTGGCAACCGCGTCTCTGCGGCGACTGACGTCACCCGCCTGGCGACGTCGCTTGACGGCGGTGTATTCGTTCATCCTCACGGCCCGCAGATCTGGTCGTACCACCTCGACACGAGCACGGCACAGACGGACGCCAGTGTGCATGCGGCACCCGGCGCTGGACTCTCGTTGTACGTGACCGACATCGTCATCAGCCTCGGCGCGGCGACGGCGCTGAACGTGTTCTTCGAGGAAGGTGCGACCAAAGTGCTCGGCCCGTACTACCTCGAAGCGATCAACGGGCGAGGTATGCACCTAAAGTTTGGAACGCCTAAGAAGATCACGGCGAACACCGCACTGACCATTACCACGTCGGCCAGTGTCGCCCAGTGTGTTGACGTAACCGGATTCGTGGCGCCGGGGTAAGCCCATGGCGTTGACCATCACCAATCGCGGTGTAGCGACCAACAACGCGGCAAATACCAGCTTTGTCGTCAACACGACGTCAAACTGCACGGCGGGCGCGACGATTCTTATCTGCATCGCCGCCGACAACTCGTCGTCAGGCGGTTCTACCAACGACATCACGAACGTCACCGACGCTCTTGGCAATCAGTGGCAAGTAGTCCCGAGCACGGCGGTCGTGTTCGATAACGGCGCCGCGTCAGCGGGCGTTCAGGGGTCCATCTGGTTCACGCATCAGAACGCGGGTGCGATTCAGACCACCACGAACGTCACCGTGAGCACGGGATCGACGTGTACCGCCAAGACGGTCACGTTTACAGAGGTCACCGCAGCGACTGGATTCCAAGCACGCATCAAGGCGGGCGGCGCCAAGGCAGCGGGTGCGACCGCGACGGCGGCGACATCGGGCGCGACGGGGACGATTGTGGTCGGCCAAGCGTTGGTCGTCGGCATCTACATTGAAGCAGGCACGACGCAGACCTGCACTGGCGACTCAGATACGACCAACGGATCGTGGTCGACGCTGCAGTACACCGAGATCGGCACGACGACGAGCGGATCGTGCATCGCGAGCCAGGGCAAGGTGCAGACGACCGCAGACAGCACGCAGTCGTACGACGTCACCTTGGGCATCTCGAGCGACTACCACTCGAGCTGGGCTGTCCTCGTCGAGACGCCCAACAACGCATGCGGGTGCAACGGCTCGATGGGATGGTGGTAGCCCGTGCTGCTAACCCTCCTCAAAGCGACCGCGAGCAATAACCGGACGCTCACGTGCGACGCGGGATCGTTTGCGGTTACGGGAACCGCGGCGACACCAAAATACAACCGGCTGACCGTCGCCGAATCTGGCAGCTACGCCAAAAACGGCACGAATGCAACGCTCAAGCTAGGCCGGCTCGTTGCCGCTACGTCAGGTTCGTTCGCGATCACTGGCACCGATGCGACGCTGAAATACGGGCGCGTGGTCGTCGCGGCCAGCGGCGCATACACCATCACGGGCACGTCCGCCGCGACGCTCTGCAACCGGCTGATCGTTTCCGCGAGCGGATCGTATGTCGTCACGGGAACCGCCGCGACGCTCACGTATTCTGGCGTCAGCGGGTACACGCTCGTCGCAGCATCGGGGACGTTTGCCGTCACGGGCACCAGCGCCACGCCAAGGTACGGACGGCAGACCGTTGCCGCGTCCGGTTCGTTCGACGTTGCCGGCACCGCAGCGTCGTTCGTGTACAACCGGATCGTAGTTGCGAGCTCGGGCACGTTCGCGATTACAGGCACGAGCGTGGACCTACAGCGCAGCCGGTTCGTTACCGCCAGTAGCGGTTCATTTGTCGTCACCGGGGCGTCAGTCACTGTGCTCCATGGACGAGCAATCGCCGCATCGAGCGGCGCGTACGATGTGTCGGGTACCAATACCGATCTGCAGTTTGATCGTATCTTCGCCGCCGACTCTGGCTCGTATACCATTACCGGCACCGCAGCAACGCTCTATGAATTCACGCCGCCCCCGCGCGGTCGTAAGCACGAGAGAACCTTCGCCCCGCTGCGCGCGAGAAGCCTGGCACCGCGCTGGTCACGCGTCAGACGCCAGTAGCTATCGCCTGGAGATCGAACCGGCGACAATCGCAGTGGCCGCGCCGGTCTCGTTACGCACGGGCACGCGCGAGACGATGCGCAGCAGGGAGTCCAGTTGCTCTTGGTACGTCTTGCGTGACAGCTGCACGGCATCCGCCGAACTGCCGCCAGCCAGGAACTTCGCGTACTCACCGAGCGCGACCATCTTGTAGCGCACGAGCTCGTCGACTACCTCGGACTCCGCTAGCCCGGACGCCGCAAGATCGATCTTGCGGACATCCAACTTGACGCCGCGATACGCCTCGTCGATGAGTGCGCGCCCCTGTGTGTTGCGGTGGTCTGCGGGCAGGCTGTCGAGCCAGCCGGGTAGCATCGCCTCGATATCCTGCGGGCGGACGCCGTGTGCGCCAGCGTAGCGGACGAGATTGAAGTAGGAATCGGCGACGTACGTAACGCTGTTAACGACGTAGACCCAGCGGACCCGATACATCGGATTTGGACCGACGACATCAGTGGTCAGGTTGGTCTCATCGGAGACCCACGTGCTATCGATGGTCGCATGGATGCGCGTGGACTGGACCGTATCGGATGCGGCGTAGGCGTTGTGTAGCGGGTGCTGTGCGGTCAGCGAGTTGGCAGAATCGATCTCTGCAACTGTAAACCACTCCTTAAAACCATCAGCACCCGTGACCAGGTACGTACGGCCAATGACCGCGTTAGTCGTAGCCGTAACGTAGAGGACGCGCGGATCGGTTTGCCCCCAGCCTGACGCGGCGTCGATGGTGGTGGACGGTCCGGTTTCGACAGAGCCCGAGCCGGCCGCACTCTCTGCCGTGTCGTCGTCAGAAACGTCCCAACGGAAGATCGTGACGGACGTGACCGAGGAGGGGCGACCCTCGGGCGCGTCGAATACGAGCGTCTGCCCGGTGACGCCAAAGACGATATCCTGGACCGTGCGCATCAGCGCCACTGCCCCATGAACGCAGTCGAGCGGTCACAGACCCACTCGGCGCCAGCGGTGACCGCCTTGTCGCGGTCGTGGCCCTTGAGTCGAGAGAACGGCAACTCGCGGCCGAGTGCGTCCTTGTAGTCTCGACGTGCGTTGGCGGCGAATCCGATCGCGACGAGCTCGGCGGTAAGAGCGATAGCGCGCTGGTCCAGTTCGCGCGCCTTTGCCGTGATCTGCGTCAGCCGGATCTCTCGCTTGCAGCGCAGGCATAGCCCGCACCACTTGCACGACGGCGGCAGAATCTTGGGCTTCTTGGGCGCTATACGCTGGGTCACGCCAGACGCAGCGACCGCTTCGGGTGAGTCGATCTTGCGCGGTGCCTTGGGTTTGCGCGGCTTCTGCTTGCGGTTGGACAGCCGCTCGAGGTTCCGTAGATTCTCGGTCTCGGCGTCGCGCGACGACAGCCCCAGCTTGCGCGCATATTCCGATTCAATCTTGAGCGTCTGATCCTTCACCCATCGAGCGTGCTCGGGGTGAGACGGCGACGCCGCCGCAGTAGACGGCGTGACCGCCTTTACACTCACTCGCCGGACTCCGCTGCGCTCGACTTGCGCGGCTTGGCGGGAGATGCGTCGAGCCTGTCGACGACCTTCTCCAGCAACTTGCGCGTGTCCTGCGCCTGCTGCTCTGCGGCAGCCAGCTTTGCCTGCTCGATCTCGAGCATCGACTTCTGGCGCGACATGCGGGCGATGCGCTTCTCGCGGGCGATGCGGCGACGGTCCTCGATCATCCACTGGAGATGCGGGCAGCCGTCGAAGTACTCCAGTCCCTTATCCGTCTTACGGAACGTGATTGGGTGCTCTTTGCACGCTGGACCACAAGCATCACGGGCGCGCTCGCACTCGTCGGCGATGGTCGAATGAGTATCAGCAACGCCGGACTTGAGCGGGCACTTGGCGTGCTCGAGGAAGCCAACAACGTCGCCCTCCTGCGTCTTGTGGCTGCGCAGCTTCGCGCGTGCGGTCGCCAGCGCCTCGGGCGTTCCTGGCGTTCCGGGCGGCGCCAGTACGCACTGAACGACCGTGCCCTGCAGGTTAACGAACCGCTCAACCGAGCCAGCGGGCCACAGTTGGCGGCGGCGCTGCCCCTTGTAGTGGATGATCATCGGCTTCGTGTGATCACGCTTGCCGGCGTTGTAGACGTAGGACCTATCAAGTCTGCCCATTAAATTCCTCGTGCGGGACTCGGGCGTTGCACCCGGTGTCGGCGGCGTGGTTACCGCTCCGCTCCAGTCAGCGCGGCTTACGCCTTGTCGCTGATCAGTTCCTGGCCGTGCGTGTTGTTGATGATTCCGCAGCCCCAGCGCATGGTTGCGACGAACTCCGTTGCACGGAGCGACTCGTCACGCTGCGTGGCGACGCGGAACTCGCGCAGGTAGCCCTGGCCGATTGCAGCCATGTTGGCCTGCGCCGGAATGTCGCCACGGGTGAAGATGGCACCGACGACGTTCGCGCCCGTGTTCGCCGTGGAGACGAGTCCCGTGCGGTAGAAGTCAACGCCCTTGTAGCGAAGGCTCCAGCCGTCGACGCTGCGACCCTGGTCGGCGGCAGCGTTGTAGGCCATCTGGCGATCCGCCGCGCCGCCATAGGTGGCAAGCGAGGTCGACGTCGCCTGGATCGCGTTCATGAAGTCGCGGACCTGGTCGTGGTGCAGGATGCCGACGAGCTCACCCGTGACACCGCGCTCGGCGAGGTCATAGATCGCGTCATCGACGAACGCGACCGTGAGCGGATCCGCCGTGACGTCACCGGACTGCCCGGTGAACGACGCGAACAGTGCGCACGCCGTCTGGTTCGCAGCCGCCATCAGGATGCTCGCGGCATCAGGGATGATGAACTGCAGAACAGCCTGCGCCGACTGCGCCGACTCGACCACGTGGTCAGTGACCGTGCGCATGATGCCGTATTCAGAGATCGAGAACGTCTCGTCGAGCGTCTCGAGATCGCTGTTGCTGAGGTCAGTTGCCTCGGTTGCGTCGTACTCGGTGTCGACCGCAGTGGCGACGTTAGGAACGCCCTGGTCGGACACCCAGCGCGGGGCGGAAACGGTCGTCGAGCCGTTGGCCGGATCCATGCGCAGAAGGAACTGCGACGGGTTCTTGTACTGCTCGGCGTAGGAGAGAATGAACGGGTTGATCCACTCGGCGTGGACGAGTTCGGTAAGCGTGGTGAGAGTGGTCTCGTTAGCCATGTTTGGTTACCTCTGGCGACCACCAGGCGGCTTGATGCGGATTCCCCGGAGCGCCGAAAGAACTCGCTCTTGGAACATCTGCAATCCCTTGTCGTGACCGTGCTTAAGGATCAGTGCGTCGACGTCGTGCGCGGTCATCTCCAGAGGGCGGCTGTTTAGGACGCCCTCGGAGTCACGCATGTCGGTCGGTGCCGCCGTGCCACGGTCGGAGATGTTGGGTTTGGCCGCCTGGGATGGGGCCTGTGTCTGAGTTGCTGGAGTTGGGGTGGGTGCTTTCACGAGCCCCATGTCGGCCAAGAAGGCGTCGGCCTCGGCATGGAGCGCATCGCGCGCGACGCCTGCCATCGCGGACTCGAAGCGCTTCTTCTGCGTCTCGTTGAGTCCGTGTTTGGCCGCGCGCGTCGCGATGACGTCCTTGCGCTCGAGCAGTGCCTCGACGTCCGCCATCGATAGCCCCGTGGACGCAGTCGGCGTCGGCGCACCTGGCGCCTGTTGCGGGGTCGGAGCGGACATCGGATGCTCGACAGGCTTGTCCTGCTTGAACACGCCGGCCTTCCGCAACGCTGCGTTCGTTGCGTTCTGGTGCGCGGCCAGCTTCTCGTCGAATGCACCCATGAGGCGCGCGACGAGAGCATCTGGATCGAACACCGGAGCCGTTGGTGCTGCAGTCGGCTCGGCTGGCACAGCGGGCGCTACCGGAGCACCATTGCCCGGCGACGCGTCCGCTTCGTTCATGTAGATTCGTTTGGCTTGATTGATGAGCATTCTTGTTCTCGCCCGAGGCGGTCGAGTCCATGCGAGGACTACCCGTGCCGCCACGGTGAACGAATGCTCTAATCGAGAGAGATAGTTACGCGCTTGGCCGAGTGGCAGTCGCACTCGTCTCGGCGTGCGCCATCTGTAGTGCGTAGTTCACGACCACGCGATGCCCTGCAGTCTTCACGTCGCGGCAGAACCCGACATCACTGCCGACAGCCTTCTCCGTCCCGTCTGCGTTGAGTTCGACTCGAAACCACGGGCGCGGCATGTCGCGGAGTTTGACCAGGTCGATCAGCATGTAGCCGGTGCCGACCGTGCCCTCGTAGACCTCGCCGGGCTTGGCGGGTTCGCAGTTCATCGACTCGCCGTTGCGGATCGGAACCGCAGCGCCGACAACCGCAGCGCCCGTGTCCTGCATCGCCTGCCACATCGATTGCAGTCCGCCGCCGACGGGAAACGTGTCGCTATCCGTCATCAGCAGCAGCCGCGCCCCAGCGTCGACGGACTGCTTGACGATCAGATTCCGCGCCACCTCGATGCTGTTGCAGTCGGTCCAGAGCAGCATCGGACGCCAGCCGTAGGTCAGCGCGGTGGCGTTGTCCTGCGCGAGAGCCAGCGCGGTGCCGATGTGGACGGATTGCTTGTATGCGGGGATCGCGATGCTGATGATCACCAGCCGTTGCTAGCTAGTCGGTGGCGGGCGTGGAGTCTGTTACGTGCAGCACCCACGGATTCCATGTGTCGTGAATCTCCACCATGCGCCGCGCGTACTCCTCGGGACCGGACGCCGAGCGCGGGTCGGCGGCAAGCGGCAGAGCGCGCAGATATCCTCGATGTCGCGCAATGCACAGCATCGGGACCTGTTGCCGCTGGCACGCGATACCCAGGTACAGATCGCACGAGTTCGCCTGGGCAAAGTCCTCGCGGGTCAGTCGCAACGTGCTGGCGTGCATCGCCGACGTCCCTGTGCCGATAATGTGGACGAACCGATCGACATCGCACGCGCGGTCGAATGGCCATGCGTCGCGGTCGCGAAAGTAGTTGCGGACCTTCTTGCGATAGATGGCGCCGTGGTAGCCGACGACTGCGCGCCGTCCATACTGCTCGATCTTGGCGACACAGCGAGCAACGTAATCGGGCGGATACTCGATGTCGTCGTCGACCGCGAAGTGGTAGCCGTCACCGACGAGACCGTGCCAGTACCAGTGGTATTTCGCGGACGCTCCGAGCGCGGCGGATTCTGGCGCGTCAATGTCGCGCACGATGCGGACGCGCGGATCATTGAGGCATGCGGGCGTCGATGCGTAGCCCTGCAGGAACACGTTGAGCCGGTCGACTTGCGGCAGGATGGACCCGACCGCGACGGCTAGCCCTGGCTCGCGCCAGTCCACCGTGCTCATGCTCGCCGTGATCATACGTCGAACGGCACGCCGAGCTGCTTGGTCCAGAGCGTCGTGCGGTATTTGCGCTTGAACACGTCGTGCTCGATCGTGTAGCCCGGCACCGTGAAGTGGTCCGCGCGCCAGCCGTACTCGGCGAAGCACCTCTCGTGAGTGTCGTGCGCCACGATGTGCGGGACGCCGGCAGCAAGACAGGCATCGAGCAGGGTCGCGCGCTCGTTTGCGGCGCCGTCGATGAACACGAGACCGGCAGACGGCAGCATCTTGATCGCGACGCTTAGCGAGTTCACCACGTCCACGCAGCCCTCGTAGATCCAATACGCCCAGTTCGCCCATGCCTCGTTGGATTCGCAGCACAGAACCTGGCAACTCATGCGGGACAAGAGCGGCGTCGAGTACAGCCCGGCGCCGTGCTCGATGACGAGCCCGTGAGAGACGCGTGCGGCCCGGCTGAGCAGCGTCAGGTGGGACGCGGTTGGCTCCTTGATGCCGAACATCAGGGCCGCCACTCAAGCGAGTCGAGCCACTCGCGCATCTTCTCGCGAGCGATGACGCGGCGACGCAATGCGGGCGGCATGACGTCGACTAGGAGATCCAGGAGGAAGATCACGCCGCTTTGTCCTCATCGCCGGGGTCGGGTTCGCCCCGGTTGCCCTCAAAGGCGGGCTTGCCGTCGCGCTGCTGCATGTCCTCGGTGCTGGCGCCCATACCCCCCGAGAGCGCCATCAGTGTACGCATGAGGAGGATGCGGGTCGTCTCGTCGGTGATGCGCTTGGCAAGGACGGCTTCTGCTTCGGCGTCCGACTTAAGATCGGGGTTGCGACTCCGGGTCTCCTCGATCGTCGACGTCAGCCCGAGCTGGCGACGCTTCTCGAATACCTGATCCGCTTCCATCTCGGTAAGCGGCTGCTGGACCTCGCCAAAGTCGATCGACCAGCCGTCTGTGCTGAATGCGTACTCTGATAGGTCGTTTGCGTTAACAGCCGCCTGAATCTCCGCGATCTGCTTCTCGATGCGCCGCATAATCGGGATGCGCTTGCGTCGGAGCTCGCGGAGCGGAATGCGGCGCAGGTGAATCTCCGCGCCGCTCGATGAGTCGCGCTGGTGTAGGACTGACGGCGGCAGACCGTGGTTAGCGGCGGCGCGCTCGAGCACGTGATCGGCGGACTCACGGAACTGCGCCAGGTCCATGCCGCGATCGACCACGGTGACCGTCACGCCCTCGGGCAGGACCACTTCGCGCTCGGTATCGGCGGACTGGCCGAACGCTGCCGCACTGGTATCGCCCGTTAGATACGCTTGCTTGTTTGCCGACTTTTGCTCTTTTAGGGCAAGGACGTTCAGAAACCAGATGTGCTCATGCGCCGCCACGAGGTCAGCGGATGCGCACTCGTCGAGGAGTTGCCCCTTTGCCGTCGCGGGCCGGATCGAGGCGAGTACGCCGGGCAGTCGTCCGAGGGTATTCGGCTCAACGCTCGAGACAATGACACGGCACTCCGCATCGAGCTGGAATGTCTCGTCAGCGGTCCATACGCGATAACACGGCGTGGCTCGAGTTACACGGGATGGCGGCGTCTGGTCGAGGATGATCGCCAGCAGTTGCGTGCGGTCGCTCGGATGCGAGACAGCCCAGAACATCGCGGGCGTCACCACGTCCAGCACAGGCTCGCGCGTATCCTTGCGGACGCGGTACTGGATCCACACGTCGCCGTGGATCACGAGTTTCTGGTCGACCTCGCGCATCACAGTGTCGATGTCGAGCAGGTCAAGGAATGCGCGGTACCTGTCGTTGTCGGCAACCTTGCGCTCGGCAGGTTCGCTATAGACGGACGCGATCTCATGCGAGACGCGGCGTAGCACGTTGTTGTGTTTTGCGAACGAGATCAGATCGGAGCGGAGTTTCCGGGTAAGGCTGTCCTGGAACGCGATCTCGATGAACCGCTTGATATGGTCGTCGCCGCTGCCCTCGTAGTAGGCGTCACGCTTGCGGGCGTCGTTGCGCCGAACGATGTCGTCGGCGTTCTTGATGTGCTGATCGCGGAAGTGTTCGCCAACGTACGTCCACGATGCGGGACTGCCCATGCCGAGTGTTTCGCGGATACCCATTAGCTGATTCCCTTCCTGATCTCAGCGCGCAGTGCGAGTGCGGCTTCTTTTTCAAAGGCGTGCAACGCGTACCCGAGCGATGCGGGGAGGTCCGACTTGTCATGCCGCACGTTCTTCTCCTCGTGCTCGGGGCGCCCCTTATCGTCGCGCTCCATCGTCTCGAGCGCGGACACGAGTTGGGGCGCGACCGATACGCCGCGGTCGTCGCATTCGATGAACAAGCGGCGGCGACCGGTGGCATCGCAGAACAGCGTGTTGACCATCCCGATGCGGGACTCCTTCTTGATCTGCCCCGTGCCGGTGCCGTCCTTGCGGTACTGTGCTGGACGGACGTCGAGACCGACACGCTTGTAGATGCGATATAGGTCGAGGTCGGGTTTATCCTCGGACTGTCCGACGGGCATGGCGCGACCGTGCGCGATCGGGCCGTCGGGGCGGACATTTACGCCGAACCGCTTACGAAGGATGTCGAGCGTCTTAATCGCGTGCTGCTCGGTCGTCTCGTGCAGCGTGAACAGTTCGCCGCGAACCCACCAGCAGACCTCGCCGCGCACGTCATAGGCGTCCAGGAATACGGTTGCCGCTTTCGCCGTGCCGGGGTCGTGGCCGAACAGGAGTGCGTGTTGTGTGTTGCCGCTCTTTTTCGAGAGCACGAGCGAGGTGATCTTCTTGGCTGTGATCGGAATCGGGCGGACGTTGTCGAGGCGCGCGAACGACGAGTACAGCCGCGACTCGGAGGGCAGATCCTCGGCGAGCACCAGCCGCCGATAGTCGCGGTCGGTCGTCGTGCGCTTCATCGCATCCCAGTGGTCGGGATGGATGAACGGCGAGCGCGGGCCGATGAGCGTATGCAGCGTCCAGAGACCGGAGTCGATAATGCCGTCCTTGAGCGTGCGCCACGCCGGATCGTCCTTGGCTGTGACCGTCGCCAGGCGCTTGGCGTGCCCGTCGGTCTTGGCACGGAGTCGCGCCTGGATGTGCACGAACTCCTGGAGTTGATCCTGGAGCTCGTCGCCAAGCCAGAACACCCAGTTAAAGCCCTGGAGGCGCGACCCCTGCGAGGCAGACTGGCGGTGCGTCGAGACCGCACGAATGCGGAACCCGTCGCAGAGCGTGATGATCTTGCTCTCTGAGTTGAAGTGGTACCAGGATGCCGGGAACATCCTGAACACCTCGTTAAGCACGAGTCCGAGGCGCGTCTCAGTGGGCGCGGTAACGCCGCCCTCCTTGCGCGAGCCGAGGTTCTCGAGCCAGCGCAGATAGAGCCAGATGACGCCGGCCGTGGTCTTGCCCGCGCCCATGCCGCCGAGCGCGAGCTCGCCGACTGGTGCGGTGTCGGCGTGCAGGATGAGCGGCTCTTGGTCCTCGGAGCAGAACCAGACTTGCGGCTTCTCGGAGATGCCGGCGTCGCCTGGCGCGAACGAAGGCGGCTCGGTCTTGGTGTCCAGAACCCCGCCAAAGTTGTACGTGCGCAGGATCGTCATCGGCCGAGCGCCGGGGATGAGTTCGGTCCCGTTCGGATCTGCACGGACCACGTGGAGCGTCACGCCGATGTCGACGAAGCGATCGACCGCCTCAACATCGGCGGCGATGTCGCGCATGATCGAGCGGCGGCGGAAAGCGGTGTTCGTCAACATGCTAACGACCACCAGCACGGCTATAAGCAGTCTCAATTGCCCGAGCCCCCAAGGAGTCGCTTCTGCTCGATCAGCCACTGGTCGTGCTCGAGCTCTTTGATGGATGTGTGAATCTCGAGGGCGATGCGCGCGAACTTCGCCGCCGCGTCGAATGCCTTCAGCGCGATGTTGCGCTCTTGTGCCGTGCCATCGTCGAGCCACTCGCGAGCGATGCGACGGAGGTACTTGTCAGCCTCGCGGTACTCGGACTCGCGTAGTCGGAGCTCGTGTGTGTCGGCTTTGGGTGCGCCAGGTTTGACCGTTACAGACTTCGATCGGCGGCACTCGGCGCACTGCTCGAGAGCGCCGTAGGTCGCGTCGTGCAGTTCGCAACGGCGGACGCCGGGCGGTAGTGGTTGCGCCACCAGGGCACGATCGGGCGAGCGCGGGGAGGGTCGAGAGAGTTAGGGAGATGTCAAGAAGTTACGACGCGACACATCGAGAACCATGTGGCCCGACCACCGGCTACCCCAAAATCCGAAGGGTAGCTTGCCTACATTTGACTACTGAACACGATTGGACTGACCAATCGTCACGCAACTTCGCGAGGTTTTCCGAGAGTTTAGAAAATATCGGGCGGAAACGCG
>Ga0208784_1000792_pt1 | contig 14318 bp, 14 predicted proteins | sample DEB19_08_DNA_FD_184531 | JGI IMG/M metagenome (GOLD analysis project Ga0208784, IMG submission 184531) | Aqueous microbial communities from the Delaware River and Bay under freshwater to marine salinity gradient to study organic matter... | ecosystem: Environmental > Aquatic > Marine > Coastal ... | reverse complement strand
GTTATGGTAAAATTACGTCTTGGTTTATCCACATCAGTTATGGTAAAATTACGTCTTGGTTTATCCACATCAGTTATAGTAAAATTACGTCTTGGTTTTTCATAAATTGTATGTAGATAATAATTTATGTTTTCATACTTCATTATTATTAGTTAATTAATATTAATATTAAATCATTTTTTAATATTAAATGTAAAAATTATAACGCTGCTAGCAGGGCTTGAACCTGCGACCGCTCGGTTAACAGCCGAGTGCTCTAACCGACTGAGCTATAGCAGCTTATACATATATTATGTATAATCCTTATATAATTTTATATAAATTAATTATAAAATCAACACCGATGAATGTTTATATTAACGATAATAACATCTAAAAATTACAATGTTATACATATAATAAATCATATATACATTATGGAATAATTAATGATAATTCTTTTAAATAAATATAAAAGCTTATTTGAGATTTTCTATATTTTTTTTGTAAATTTCTTTTAATGGTTTCTTATAATTTTTTTTTAATATGTTTTCTTTAATAAGCCAATTTTTTGACAATACGTTATATTTATGGTTTTCATTAAATAATACATTAATAGATATATATATTAGTGATATTATAATTACGCTCTTAGCAAAGCTTTTTGTTGTCATATAAACTATTGAAAACAATATTATTGTTTGAAATATAGAATTATTTATTATTTTTTGCTGTGCAGGCGTCAACTCTACTTTAAGATATCTTCCTCCAAATTGTACTAATATTAGAAAAAAAATTGATAATGGTTCTATACCTTCAATATTTGAAATCATATTCTACTTATTATAATTAATTTTATTAAATTAAAACATCATCTAAGATATTTTTAATAGATTTTAAAACCTTGTTAATATTTTTTTCTATATTTTTATCTTCATTACGAATTGATTTTTCTTGCTTTTTATTTGTCGTTTTTTTTGACTTATCCTTGCTATCCTTGCTATCCTTGCTATCCTTGCTATCCTTGCTATCATCATCATCATTATCTTCATCATCATCATCATCAGATGTTTCTGATTTTTCATCATCTTCTTTAAAGTTTTCTATATTGATATCATTATTAAATACCTCTCCTTCGGTAAATATTATTACATCTAATAATAAAGCTATTATAGATAATAATAATAATAATCCAATTGTCATATCCCATTGTATTACATAGAAATTTACTAAAACTAATACAATAAATATCCATGGATTATCTATTATTTCTAAAATATTATCTGGATATTCAGCTGATGGTCTTAAACCAAACAATATCAAATATGCTATTAAAAAACCCGAAATAATTCCTTTTAAAACTATATTGAGGACATCATCGAATTCTAAATCATTCATATTCCTTCTTTACAATTATATTATATAAATATTTTTTTTGTGTTTTTTCTTTCCTTTTTGTATAATAGAGAATATCTTAAAAATAAGAATGTACTATTCAACTATTGAGGAAGCTTATAATTTGGATGGTTTTGATAAAATGAAAAAGAAAAAACGCGACAAGCAAAGAGATATTCCAGAAAGTAATTTAAGTAAAGGACCATCAAATATAGAAACAAGTAAATTAACTGCTTCAAGTGAAAAAATACAAGATTATGAAGAATATATTAGAAGTGCAAGTAAATCATGTGAGCCTATTCAAGCCCCACCATATACAATTCCTTCTTCGGGAGAATGTAAAAAAGAATTTAAAGAAGCTATGAAAGTTTATACAGAAGAAAATTTTAATTTACCAAAAGATATTGATATGTCAAATATGTCTTCTAAAAATGATATCATGCCATATTACGATGAAGATTTAGAACAATATTTTGATATTAACAATTTAAATGACGAAGTTAAATACAATCCCAATAATAAATTATCTAATTATATGCCAAATAGTAACAGAACTTCATATACAAATAATAATACGAATGAATACACAAGTACTATTTTCAATAATGGTAATAATTTATTAAATACATCAGAATTTAATTTAAGTCCTGATGAAAGAAAAAAGGCTATTGATGCTGTTCAATATTTGAAAGCATTAGAAATGAAAATTGACGGTGACGAAAAAAAGGCATTTTTTGATCAAATGAGAATGTCTAATACAATGGGATCGCTTGGTTACCAAGAACCACAACAACAAGATGCTAAAACTATTAAATTAGAAAAAGAAATAGAAGAACTTAAAAAAAGAGAAGTTATTTTATCAAAAAGCATAGAAGAAAATAAAAAAACACAATATAATATTAATTTAATTATAAATGTGTTTATAATATTATTTGTAGGTTGTATAATTATATTATTATGTGATTATCTCGTTGAATTATCAATTCAAATCGGTATGAAAAAGACAACATATATTCTAGAACCATATATGAATAGCAAAATGAATGGAATGACTAATATGCCTCAATATTCATATCATCCTTCTCAACCAACTCAAAATATAATGCCTTATAATTATAATCAAATGGCACCAGTGCAAAATTTACAACCTACACAAGGAGGTTTATCTCAACAAAACCTTTAATTTTATTTTTATTTAATGATATATAAGATTTATGTTATAATTATCATTAAATAATGACAGTTAATTTATCAGATCTTATAAATAATACTATTATTGTTGGTGAAGAAACCAAGAAAAAATCTATTAATTGGTGGATACCACCTGAAAATAATAAAACACGTGTTATGTTGTGTGGTACATACCCTATCGGTACAAGTAATGGATATTCAAAAGTTGTATATTATATATCTAAATATTTGGGTGAATATAATGATATTGATTTAACAGTCTACGGATTTCAAAATGTTTCCAATACAAATGGTAAAGGTTTACGTGATAATATTCCTAAAAATGTCAAAATACATGATGCAATGGCTACTGAAAATCCTAAACGAAGTGGTTTCGGTGAAAAAGAAATAGGTGATTATATCAAGAAAAATCCACAAGATATTATAATAATTTTTAATGACAATATGATAACAACATCTTTAACAAACACAATTATTAATGAATGCATTACCGAAAGAAAAAACTTTAAATTAGTATCATATATGGATCAAGTTTATCCTTATCAAAAGAAAGCTTATATTGAATTATTAAATAAGCATTATGATGCTATCATTGCTTTTACACCATATTGGAAAGATATAGCAAGAAAATTAGGAATTAATAATGATATTCCAATTTATACTTTTCCACATGGCTTCGATACAAATATTTATTATCCTATTCCAAAAAAAGTTGCAAGAACTTATTTTAAATATAATGATGACGATTTCATGGTATTAAATTTAAATAGAAATCAACCAAGAAAATGTTGGGATCATACTATAATTGCTTGGGTTGAATTTGTTGAAATGCATTATAAAGTTAATGTTAAAGAATGTAAAGATTATATAGTTAATGAATATACAAAGCGTCCAATAAAACTAATTGTCGGTACTTCTATTGATGCTTACTGGAATCTATGGGATGTATTGGAAAATGAAGTAAGATTTAGAGATGTTCCATTGGATTATGTTAAATCAACAATTGTAGAAGTACAGATGCCGCAACAATTATCAGACCGTGAAATTAATATATTATATAATTCATGTGATGTTGGTTGTAATAATTGTAATGGCGGTGGTTATGAATTAACCGTTTTTGAATGTTTAGGATTGGGGAAACCACAAGTATCATCTTATGTTGGAGGTATTCGTGAGTATTTATCAAAAGATAATTCTATACCTGTAGAACCAAAAATATACTATTATTTAGATAATAAATCAAATGGTATAGGTGGTAAAGCTGAAATCACAGATCCTCATGATTTTGCATTAGGATTTTGGAAATATTTCAGTGATCCTGATTTGGCAAAAAAACACGGAATAAGTGGTAGAGAGAATATTCTCAAAAATTATAGATGGGAAACTCTCGTAGACTATTTTTATAAAAAAGTATTGACAGAGATAATTAAAAATTGATATAATACTTTGCTATTATAATTAAATAAGAATGGCTTTATTTATTGACACTGAAACAATTGGTCTACCAGATGCAAAAAATTTAAATCTAAAATGGGGAGATTATCCATATTATAAATTATTGAATAGATATGATACAGCACGTATCGTACAACTATCATATATGATTACTGATGATAAATTTAATGAAATAGAATTACATGATTATATTATTAAAAAAGATAACTTTAATATCGAAAACTCAAAATTTCATGGAATTACAAATGAAATATCTATGGAAAAAGGTATTGATTTTAATGAAGCTTTTGAATTATTTTATGAAAGTTTAAAAGAAGTAACACATATTATTGCACATAATATTGCATTTGATATTAATGTTATTAAATCTGAATTATATAGGAGAGATAAGCATTATATTATTGAAGAAATTGAAAAAAAAACATTACTATGTACTATGAAACATTGTAAAGATATTGTTAAAATTATAAACCAATACAATAGATATAAAAATCCATCTTTAAAAGAAATTTATAAATTCGCATTTGATAAAGAATTAAAAAATGCTCATAATTCTAAATATGATGTTATTAATATGCACGCAGTTATAAAAAAAATGTATGACGATAATATTCTAAATTATTCTCTTTAAATCCTATAAATTAATATTAAGATTATCTTTCAATGGTTTTTTTATATTGTTTTCTGTAAATTTGTTTACAGGTTTAGCTATATTATTATCAGCAAACTCATGTATATCATCTAAAATTTTTCCTAATTCTTTTAATAAATTAAGTTCTTCCGAATTACCAGACATTCTATATAGTTAGTATATATAAAATTATTTTTATACTTGATATTTTTGCTTTTCATTGAATTCTTTAATTTCTTTGAGCTCATTTAGTTCTTTTATATTTTTAAAAATTTCATAATCAATAATATCCTTATATTTAGAATTATTTTTATCTTTAATATTAGCTATTTTAGTAATCTTTTCTAATATTTCTTGTTTTTTTATTACTTCTTCACATGTGTCTATGCTATCATTATCATTTTCAGATATATATGATGTTAACGATTTAATATAATTATTATACATAATGTCTTTTATATAAGTGTCAACATATTCGCGATAATATCTTATTTCATTTTTATCAGTAATATATTTTAATAATTCGTTATTTTGTATATCCTCTTCCAATTTGTTAAGAGAACTGCTGAAATCTTTTAAAATTTCTTTTGTTAATGTATTATGTTTTCGACACTGAACTAACTCTTTGTTTCCTTTATTATTTGGCAATGAATATGTTGATAATTGAAATTTAATTACTTCAAATTTTTTTTGATATTGCAATAATAAAGATAACCTACTACTTATAATTTCTAATTTATTTTGGTAATCATTGAATTTTATATATCCGGTTATTATTGTTATTAAAATACCAATAAATATTGATGATATACTAATTACATATGTTAGTGCTTTAATTTTCCTATTTTCCGTATTTTCAATAATAAGTCTTACTGCTTCAATAAATGTTATTATAGATGAAAAAACTAGTATAAAAATAGATGACCACCAATATTTATTATTAATACTATGATATGAACGTCTTGCGATTATAATATTCTTTGTTTGTTCATCAAGACATTTTGCCAATCTATTTTCTAAAATTTTTTTGGATTTTTTTAGAGACTCTAATTCATCTCTTTTAATTACATCAACTTCTTCACGTAATTTTATTAAGGAATCTTCCTCTTTTTTTTTATTAGCAATAATTTCTTGTAGCTTTACCATCGCAGCTTTTACTTTGTCTTCAAGTTCTTTAACACTGTTTATAGTTTGATGGTGTGGCTTTTTTTCTTCTTTATTTTCATTATTATAATCATTATCATCTTCACTCATATATATATCCATAATATCAGAATGAACTTCAATTAATGTATCCATTATATTTAAAATAATATATTAATTATTAACATTATTACAATATACTGTTATTGTAAATATATTTTCACTTTCATTTAAGTTATAATTTATTATAATATTCATATTTTTTTTTTTTAAAAATATTTTTTTAGAAGTTCCATTATTAACGTATTCTTCAATAACAACATCAAGATTATTATTTAGTATTATTATTGATATGGTATCGTATATTCCTTCGAATGCTGCTACTAATGAACGTATCGTTGATGATTCAAAAGATGATATTTTAATTATATCATTGTTTTTATTAGAAATAATGTCATATAATTCATCATACAAAAATTGTAACTTCATATAATTATTTAATTATAAAGTTATTATTATATATTATTTTTTATACATCTTCCAGATAAAAAGTTACATTTTTTTCCTTCCCCACATTGTTTTTTACATGGTTTAAAGTTTGCTGCTGTTATTTTTGGTTTAGATTTTGGAGGATTTACACATCTCCGTGTTGATACTTTGCATATTTTATTTAAAGCAGTACAATCTTGTTTACATGGTCTTTCAGCAAAAACTTCAAGTTTAACTTTTTTGACAATTACAGATTTTTCTTTTTTATGTTTTATGCAGCGTCCTGTTTTAGTATTACATATTTTACCTTCTTTTTCACAATTAACTTTACATTGTTTTTTTATTTTTCTATTAGAACTTCTTGTTTCCGATAATGTTAGTCGTCTTGGCACTTGTGCTATTATAGGTGTTCTTGCTGGGCCTGGTGATAATTTAAACGAAGAACTATTCGTAATATTTAAAAATTTATCATTAGCTATACGTCTTGTTGAAATAGCTTTACGAGCGGCACTAGAAAGGCGTCTTGTTGAACTAGCTTTACGAGCGGCACTAGAAAGACGTCTTGTTGAACTAGCTTTACGAGCGGCACTAGAAAGACGTCTTGTTGAACTAGCTTTACGAGCGGCACTAGAAAGACGTCTTGTTGAACTAGCCTCTACATTTTTTTTAGATAAACTTTTTTTCATTATTTTATTTAATATTTGTAATCTTTTGTCAAGCAAAGGATTTAAACATTCTCGTTTTGCTTTCTTTTTTTCAATATATTTTTTAACATCAATATATATTTCACCATTTTTCCCTTTTTGTTTTATGTATTTTTCACCATCTAATTCATAAATTGTTTTTTCTTTACCACAAACATTTTCCTTTCCAGCTTTTTTATATACATTTGACATTAGTTCTATAATATAAAAAGATTATTTCAAAAATGTTATTATATTATTGAATATTATCATTACTTTTTCTGGTGAATATTCTTTACATACATTATAGTCTATATCATCATTTATTTTAAAATTTGTAATAATATCTTTTAATTCATATATATTATTATACCATATACCTTTATCTTTTAATAACTCAACATGAGCAAGATCACCTGTTTTACAAGCGATAACAGGTTTATTACATATTGAGAATTCTGCGATTGATAATCCAAATGTTTCCCCATCGTTTCTTGCCCAAAGCATTGCATCGCATGTATTTATAAATCTTCTTTTATCATTTAAATCTACAATAACATTTAAATGAATTATATTTGGTAAATCTGGACAGAATTTATGTGTATTAACAAATAAAAAATATATATTATTATTATTTTTAGCAATATCGTAAACTAATCCCATTACACTTCTTATATTGAAAGTGTTGTTACCACCATGTCTTCCAAAAACAATAGCATTTTTTGGAATATTTAATTCTTCACGCATGTCTTCTTTATGCTCTGGCAAACTAACAATATGAGGCAATGTCATTATATTATTTATATCTGCATCGTATCTTTTATTATTTTTAACCCAATCTGATACTGTACAATATACATCTCCATGTGGTTCATTGCAAGTAAAAACACAATGAATAATATTTTTTGCTACTTTACTTAATCTACCATCATTATGACCTGATTTTATTATATAAATTATATCAATCTTATATATTTTCAAATATTCATCAACATCATTGAATTCATTTACTCCAATTATTTTAAATTGTTTGGCAAATTTATTTATGACATTTAAATTATTATTTTTATTATTTATTTCATAAAATATAAATGATTTATTATTTAATATTGTTTGATTATAATATGCATAATCATACATCGCTATTTCAGTTCCCCTTTCCCCCAATTGATTAGACCAAAATGCAATAATTTTCATATTAATATATTTAATATTAAAATGTTTTTTATATAAAAAATTGTTATAATATATATAAAATGCTTAAACGAATTTTATTATTATCCCTTGCTATTTATGCAAATGCCTTTGTACCTTTGAATAATTTAAACCACAATAAAATAATTAGAAATAAACCTGCGCTAACAAAACTAAATGCTAAATTTCAAAATAATATTAGTCGCCGTAATTTTATTGAATTATCTCCATTAGTGTCATACTCTATACTTACTATCATGAGTAATCCTCAAAAAACCGATGCATCAATTGCAAAAAATGTGGTTGTATTTGGTGCTTCTGGATATACTGGTGGTGATACAGTAAGAGCCTTATTGGAAAAAGGTTTTAATGTAGTTGCAGTAACACGACGCAAAGTAAATATTGTTGATAGAGAACACGCAGGCTTCAATACATTAGTTATTGATAATATTAAAGATAAAAATAGGGTTACTTCCATTATTGCAGATGTAATTAAACCAGATACTTTAAAAAATATTATGAAAAATGCTGAATCTGTTATTTATTGTGCTGCATCACGACCAAAAGTAAAACTAACAGGAACGCCGGGAACTAAAAGTTATGATGAAATGAAGAAAAATGAAAAAGATGGCATTGTCACAGAACCAAGTTATGATGTAGAAGATATTGGACTTGTAAACGTAGCTAAGGAAGCAATTAATTGTGGTGTCAAACGTCTTGTCGTAGTATCTTCAATATGTGCGAAATGCCAAAAAGGGAAAGATCAAATAGGCGAAGCTATTGATAGAGGATTTGCTAGTTGTGAAAATTGTTATAAAAAACAAGTTGGCGAAGAACGTATCAAGACATTATATGAAAATACACCTAGTGATATGAGTTATACTATTGTAAGACCGGGAATGTTATCACCGGGGGAACGCAGAGGTGTTAAAGAAGTTGAGTTCAATCAAGGTATTTCTAAAAGTGGTATTATATCTAGAATGGATCTAGCCGATGTACTTGTTGCTGCGGCTGATACAAATAATGGTGCCAGGAAAACTTTTGAAGTTTACTATAAAGATACAGCGCAACCAATTGATATGTATCAATCTCTTAAAACTTGTAAAGAAATGGGTAAAAGTGTTAAAGAGTGTTTTTTTGGGGAAGATTATAAAGATGATAATGAGCCATTGTCTATTGATAAAATGCTTAAAAATCCAGTTAAAGGAGTCATTTTCCCATCTGGAAACGAAGTTAATGGCAATGATTATAAAATGATGTTGAAAAACTTGAAAGTAGATGTCAAAGAAGAATATGATATGAATCAATTACGTTCGTACGATATTATGTAAATATATATAAAACTTATTTATGTTAAATATAAAATGTTGAAGAGTATTTTACTTGGTTTTCTTTTTATTAGTTTTGCTAATAGTTTTAGTTATAATATGCAATTTTTAAATAATAAAATTGTTAAACCTACGGTAAATCTAAAAAGAAGAGATTGTATTAAAGTAATGCCCTTGATTCTAGCTCCATTTTTATCTACTAAACGTGCAAGTGCAGAAGATAAAAGTATAGAAGAACTTAGAGAAGAAGCTAATAGAATTATTGAAATTATTGATGCACAAAAAGAAGCTTTTAATTTGCCAACACTAAAAAAACAAGATGTATTAGTCAATACAAATAGTACTTCTGATAAATCTAAGTTAAATAATTATATAAATAATGAAGCAAATTTAGTTCTAAATAATGTTATGCAATCATTTAAAAATAATAATGCCAGTGTTTCCATTGACAATTTAAAACTACATTGCGCATTATCAAATCCATTAAAGACTCAAAATACTGATAAATTAATTACTATTTTTAATAATAGTAAGTATGCTATTCTCCTTGGAAAGTTTTATAATTATTCATTTATAAATTATGAATATGAATATGATAATGATATTAATACTACTTATTATACAGTTGATGTTAAAGTTGAAGCAGATTATAAAACAATGATTTATAATAGTATTCAATTTGATGACATGTATTATCCTGAAAGTAATCCCAATAATAACAATATGTGTTATGTAATATATAGATGGACATTGAAAAAAGATAATAATGATTATATGATTGATAGTTGTTATTTGATTTCAAAATAATTATAAAAAAAAAATATTTTTAATTTAATTTAGGTTCTATTTTAGGTTCTAGATTTTTTAGAGGAATATTTACTTCATTTCCTTCTTTTTTTGCAAAGTCAGCACCACGTTCATTTTCCAATTGTGTAAATGTAGTTCCTTTGTAACTTCCTAGTTTTAGTGTCGTTTCTATTTCTTCTTTATTTCTTAGATATTTAATTTTTACAAAATCATCTGGTTTAAATTCTTTTAAAATGTTATTGAGATCATTTGGATTATTTACCGGCTTGTCAGCTATTTCAATAATGATATCGCCCACTTGTTCTACACGTTTAGTTGCTTCATTTCTCGTTACACCTCTAATTCCGGCAGCTGCTGCTGGTGAATCGGCTGGAACATCTAATACCAAAATACCTTTATCAATAATTGGAATACCACTTTTCTCTGATTCTACAATACTTGGATTACGTTCCATATAAGAAATACCCATGATAGCACGTTTTACAAATCCGGTTTCAATAATATCTGTAATTGATTTAACAGCTCGTTGAATAGGGATGGCAAAACCGATACCTGCTGATACTCCCATTCCCATTGATGCTGTATTAATCCCAATAATTTCACCATCTGTATTTAGTAGAGGCCCCCCGCTATTTCCTGGATTGATAGCAGCATCAGTTTGAATAATTCCAGTAATTTTTCTACCAGTTGGTGCTGTTATTTCTCTATTTACTCCGGATACAATACCTGTTGTAAGAGTATGATCTTGTCCAAAAGGGTTACCAATCGCAAAAGCAAACTGACCAATAGCAGGTGAAACATCCTTATTATATTTAATTGTTTTAAGTTTGTCACCATAATTTATATCAATTTTAAGAACAGCCAAATCGTTATCTGGGTCTACACCAGTTAATTTTGCTTTATACTCTTTTTTATTATTATTTTTATCTGTGATTGTAACAATTGCACTATCTACTTTATTAATAACATGAAAGTTTGTAACAATATGACCTTTATTATCCCATATAAATCCCGAACCAACTCCTTTGGGCAAGTCATCTTTATCTAAATTATATTTATCTGCCATACTACCATATTCAGTGCTGATATAGCAAATTGATGGTGTAGCTTCTCTAAATAATTTATTTTGTACGTTTTCTAAAACTTTTAGATTATGTTGTGGATACTTTGCACTTTGAACTAAATTAAACATACATAATGATGCTGTCACACCATATAATAGCATATATCTACGTGGTGCTTTTAGTGTTTTATGTATTTTTTCTGTATTCTTATCACTATTATCTATGTCATTAGTCATTTTAAAACATTTTAACTTATTATGTGTACTGATAGCTTTACGATTTTTAATACCATTTAATGCACTTAGATTGTTTGAAGATGTTATAGATTTATAACCATAAACCATATTTGCTAAAAAAAGCATCATATATATTACTCGCGACCTCATTTTAATAATTATATTAAATTATTTTTATATATAAAATATGAATAAATATATGATTGCAGTTAGTTTTCTGGCTTTATGACTGCTATATATTTAGGCAAATATTCCTGCAATATCTGTTTTTATAACTTCTATATTATTTTGCTTGTAAGCCAGAAAAAAATGGCGCATGTATGTTGATATAGTTGTTGTACAAATGGCATTATATTATTCTATATTTTATGCTTATTACAATATGGATTTACAAAAGTTTCGTCGCTAATTTACTGTTTTAGCTGTATCTTTGATATACTTTGCATTTGCTATATTATCCTGGAATCTCAATCCATATATAAATCATACAAATATTAGTTTTTAAAACAGTTACAATAATTCTACATAGCATGGGGACATTTATTACAAATTGCTTTTATTATGTATACTTATATTTAAAAAATTGATATGAATATTTAGTATATTTAAATATTAAAATGCAAAATAATACTTACAATAACTGCTTTAAACTAAGAGAAAATCCAGAGACAGCAAATGCTGGAAAAAAATGGGAAAGCGACGATGATATAACATTAGCAAAATTAGTAGAAACATCTATATCATATTGTGACATAGCTAAACAATTAAAAAGAACAGAAGGTAGTATTAGAGCACGCGTTATTGATAAAATAATTTATCCTCAATATAATGATAATAAAGAATTATTAAATGAATTAGCTGATAGATATAATTTTAATAAGGATTATTTAAAGAAAAAATTTGAAGAAAAACATAATCCAAAAATTAAAAATGGTGTTGAAATTAATAAAAATAATATTGAATTATTAAATAATATACTTGATAAAGCAGTTATTTTAGATAAATTAAATAAACAAGAAATCTTATTAAATGAAATTAATAAAAAATTGGATAAAATTTTGAGTACATAATTCTTAAAAAGAATAAAAAATTATAAAAGTTTATAAAATTATAAAAAAAATAAAGATTATGTACTCAAAATAAAGAATTAGGGGGGTAAAGATTATTTTTTCTTGCTTAGTTTAGCTGGCTTTTTTTGCTTTTTAGCTTTCATTAATTCTTTATAATCCTTTATTGTAATTAGATTACCTTTATGCTTTACATATTCCTTGCGATCTCCTTGTATTTTATATATGCTTCTCATTTCCCCTAGGATTTCTTTTTTGGGTCGTTTTTTGTTAGTACGACCACCCCCCTTTTTATTATTACTTTTTTTTATTTTATTTATAATTTTTTTCATTTCATTAAATTCTTTAATGTCTACAAGTTCTTTAAGTTCTTTCCAACTATCTGAATTATATAAATATTCAGCAAGTTCAACTTTCATCGCATCTTCTTTTAATTTAGCCATAATTTTTTTCATTTCAGAATAATTATCTTTAACAAGGATTGCCCATCTTTTTTCAGAAATTTTCCGTTCAAAATTATTATATAAATAATTAACAAGAACATCTGCATCTATTTTTACATCTTTATTCGCATCTACTTTATTTATAATTTGTTTAATATTTTCAAAGTCTACAAGTTTTTTCCAACTTTTTGAATTATATAAATATTCAACAAGTTTTTTTTTCTCCGCATCTTTCATCGCATCTTCTTTTAATTTAGCCATAATTATTGTCATTACATCATTATAATCTCTAACAAGGATATTCCAAATATATGGTTTAATATCAAATTTTTTAAACTTATTATTTAAATATTTAACAAGTTTTTTTTTCTCCTTATCTTTCTTCTTATTTTCTTCAACTTTCATCTTTTCTACTTCTTTTTTTATGTGAGAAATTTCAGAATTAATTTTTTCATAAATTTTATTATTAATTTTATTATTAATTACTTTTGAGAGTTCTGTGAGTTCTGAGATACTTTCAAGTTTTTTTACGCTAGTATCTATTGGAGTTAATTTTAATTTTAATATTGTTGGGAAATTAATTGTAGTAACAACTTTATTATAATCGTATCCATGTCTATTTTCATTCAAATTTTTTGATTTTTTTCCAAATTTAGCAAAAGTATATATTTTATTATTATTATTAATATCATTAATTATTTCATTTATTTTATAATTTGGATTTATTATTGTAAGAATTTCATTATTATAATCCTGGGAACTAAATTTGTATTTAGAAGGTTCTTCTATTTCATCCATCCATCCATCCATCGAAAATATTTGATCATAATAATTAATATTATATTTATCACTATAAGATTGTAAAACTTCTAATATTTTTTTAGATATAAAAGTATCAATATAATCCCTTTTGTGATTATTATACCAATAATTCCAATAATTAGAAAAAAAATATTTATCATAGAGTAGATATTTGAGTAGATCCTTTATATTATCATTATCAAAATTAATCTCAATCTCAATCTCTTGTTTTTCTAGTAGTTTTTGTTCTACTTGTTGTTTTTTTAGTTTCATTTCTTTTTCTTCTTCTGCTGCTTTTTCTGCTGCTGCTGCTGCTGCTGCTGCTGCTGCTGCTTTTTCTGCTGCTGCTGCTGCTTTTTCTGCTTCTTCTGCTTTTTCTGCTTCTGCTGCTGCTTCTGCTGCTTCTTTTTTT
>Ga0208784_1000791_pt1 | contig 14326 bp, 19 predicted proteins | sample DEB19_08_DNA_FD_184531 | JGI IMG/M metagenome (GOLD analysis project Ga0208784, IMG submission 184531) | Aqueous microbial communities from the Delaware River and Bay under freshwater to marine salinity gradient to study organic matter... | ecosystem: Environmental > Aquatic > Marine > Coastal ... | reverse complement strand
CCATTTCAACATACTTAGATGTATGAGAAGATGGATTGCTGCAAACTGGAGGTTCACTCAAACGAACATATGTAGTTAGTTGAGAAGAACACTTAGGGCATACCCACTGAAGTTTATTTTTAGGATTTAATTTTTCATTGGGAGTATTATCAATAATATCGTCAATCGATTCAATTTCTTCTGAATCATCAACTTCGTCAATATAATCTTGAGAACTCATCACTTGTAATGCATTCTGCTTTATGCAGGTCGGGCAAAAGCGTGGCTTTCTACCACGTGTGCGATTCCGTGACCAAGTATTGTTGCACAATTGACATTGTATTTTTTCTTTAGTCATTACACTCTCCAAAATATGATACTAATTATATGTAAGAGCATAGCATAAAAAATAACTATTTTTGCTCCTGAACAAAAGTATGAAAAGGAGCTCCTGTGTGCGGGTCAAATCTTGCTGCGATACTCATTGCTTTAAGAGCAATTTTTTTAGCTACTTGAACAGTGACTGGAGCTTTGGGAAGTAAAGCAGTCAGAGCCCCCAGCGCATAAGAAGAACCACTACCAAGAGCATAAACGCCAGATGTATCTGAAAGCCAAGAATAATCGCCATCTACTATATAAATTTGACCTGATATAGCAGCTATAACAATTGACTCATGTTCAGCCATATGGCGTTTTTCGTCTTTATCAGGAGTTGCATAACCGTGAGATTCAAAGCACTCTCTTAAAGAAGGTATAAATTTAACAGTAAAAAACTGATCTAACTTTTTACCTTTAATTCCAGCAGGAACTGGAGGAGGGGTAAAAGCATGATGCAATAAATTTATAGCTCTTAAATCTCCGGCAGCTCCTAGAAGGTATTTTCCATTAGATGCAACCTTTGAAGTGCCTTCTCTCAAGGTGCTAACTTGGCCAGCATAACCGTCACCATCTATATCTGAAATGCGAGAATCAGAGCATATAAGGGCAAAATTATCTCCTTGTATGGCAACTATTGTAGTCATAAATATATTATAACACAAATCTAAGTATTTTGATCAACTGTAAAATAGGTTGACCCAAATACTTTAAAAGCAATTTCTTTAATATCTTTAGAATTAGCTGGAAGCCACAAAGAATCGTAATAAGCCTGCTTTTGCTTGTATGCAGCAAGCTTTTTATTTTTCTTTTTCTTCCTAGACATTATACCTCAATTAAATCAACTTTAACGTAATTAACTCTTTCGGCAGTATAAACATTTCTTATATTAGAATTAAAATATCCACCGTAAGACTTTGCCTTACAAAAACCGCTATATATTTCAAATGGAACATCATAATATGCCCAAATAGAACCAGTATTAAATGTAAGCATCAGTATATTACCGTCTTCAAACCAAGACATTTTAACAATAAAAGAACTATCTAAAGGTGAATGGGTTTCCACCCGCATGTCAGAATTCTGTAACATATTTAAATTCCTCGTGGTACTCATCAAAAAGTTGTGGTTCTTTCTTTTCAAATATCATTAATAAAAATTTGATAAGAATAAGCAATAAGTGTAGCACAATAACAGAACGAGCCATGACATCCTTCCTATTAGTCGGCAAGGATATGTATTAAGCGCGTCGGGCAGGAATCGAACCTGCAACCTACAGATTAGAAGTCTGTTGCTCTATCCGATTGAGCTACCGACGCATAAAACTATAATTTACTTACATCAGGATAGAGTTGTATTTCCTTTGTATCTTTGTCAAGAAAAAGTTTTATTTGAATGATAGAATCTTGATCTCTGACTAAATAGAAAAAACCATTTGTCCAATAAGCACCTTCAACTATATAACCAGGAATTTTTCTATAATCATTTACAAGATCACAAGTGCCATCGTGTAACATTTTATATCTAAAAATTCCCAATGGAATAGCAGACCAAAAGCTGTCAACAATTTTTTGATTTTTTGGAAAGTATATTTTTCCATGAAAAGCCATAAAATTATTAACTAAAGCCTTTGTGGTGTCTAAACCAATTTCATCAGAATCATAAATATACCAATTGGAGAACTGATTTACAGCCAAAAAACCGTATGAATCCTCTTCATACAAAGTAGGATCCAACTTAGATATAGAATCTACATTTAAAATCAGTTCTGCCATGGTAATTTATTCTGAAACAAAATAAGTAAATAGTCCCTCTATTAACGCTACCAGTATAGCACCAAAAGCTGTCAATAGAGCAGCTGCTACTAAAGGATCCACGATTAATTGGCTTCCATTTCTAATTTGTTAGTTTGGTTAATTAACATTTTAACATATAGCGTTTTAATCTCTATATTTGTTAAAAACTTAAGAACTGACATTTTCCATTTATGATGTTTAACTTTAAGATCTACAATCTCATTCTCACGGTTATAATCATCTGAGCTAGATAGTTCTGTAGAATTAGTTAAATTTGATATATCCATTTTTAATTTAGCATTCTGACAAGAAATCTGAAGTTCTACTTCTCTTCTTAAAGTCTGAAGAGTGTATAACCATAAATGAAGATTGGAACAAAGATAATCAAGAATTTCTTTATCTTGATCACTCTTAATGTCATCAATAACAAGCTCTCTAAATCTTAGAAGTTGTTCTTGATCGGTTAAATCATGTATATCTGTCATAATCAACTACCTTTGTTGTAGCAAAATTGGTACGCTTGAAGCATATCAGCTTTAAAATCTTCTTCAGCTGAAGCTCCTGCTTTTAATATGTATGCTATAGAGTATATGGGAAAAATTGGCCAAGAACCCAGCCAAGTAATTTTCCCTTTGTATTCTTTAATCTTAAGTTCTGTACCAAATAATGCAGACAAAACATCAGCTCCAAGAGGAACAATAAGTTTTGGATTCATTATTTGGATCTCATTATGAAGGTAATGAGAACAGTTATCAATATATTGCTGTTCTACATTTCTAGTAGGACATCTTAAAAGATAAGTCAAACATACTTTTTCTGATGTAAAACCAGTTGCTTTCAACATCGCAACAAACAAAGCTGAAGCTTGTTGGTCTATATAAGCAGAACTAGTTATAAACATTACATCAGGATTAGTTACATTCCATTTAGGAAGTTCTGGAGTAATACCAGAAAAAGAACACTTCCTACAATTATGAGTAACAGTATGTAAATCAGTAATCTTTAATGAATTTTGTACAGATAAAGATGGTATTCTTGAATCTTTAATAATATTGATTAAATCAGTTTGACCAATACGATCTTCAAAGGCTTGAAAAATAGATTGTATTACCTGAGACTCCATAAACCCCAACTGCCCGTATTGTCGGTCAATTGGGGTTGGAGAATCATCTAACGCCGTTGAAATTATTTTGCTAAGTTCATTAACGTCAAAATCAGAATTCATCTGGTACTGAGTTAGCAGCTGGTTTTGAAGAAGAAGTGTTAGCTGAAGAATCTGAAGAATTTCCATTTTTCTGGAAAGAACCAGCATATGTAACTGCTTCAGCAACTATGACAACTCTTGAACGATTTTGATTATCTTGCTGCCAACGCTCTTGGACTAAGCGACCTGCAAGCTGAATCTGAGAACCTTTTTTCATTTTTCCTTCAGATATTTGCTTAGCAACAAAAGCTGCATTCTTGTTTGCAAAATCGTTACCGTCTTTAAGGTAATAGACTACATCAAAATATCCAGAACTAAGGCCAGTTCCTTTTTCACTTCCAGCATAATCAACTGCAAGACGAAGCTTTGCGATGTTGCCATTTGCTACAAGCTCTGGGTCAGCGATAACTCCGCCAACAATTGTAATCATATTCTTTGGGTCTATCATTTTATTGCTCCTGGTCTGTTTTAGGTAATGTATTCTTAAATGTATCTGATATTTGATCTATAAAAGCAGTAGCTTCTTTGACAGCATCTATAGGACCATAGTGTATCATAAGATTATTTAGCAAAGAAACAAACAAATTATATATGCCAGACTTTAGATCTACTATGACATCAGTAGGAACATATTCGCTAACTTTTTCTACTAAATCATCTACATTATTTTCGTTTTGCGACATTTGTTCCCACTCTGTTAGACATAGCTTCATCAATTATTTCAGCTAAAAGTTTTGTGTCTCTGTAACCTTTATCATATAAAACAGATATAATTGGTTTAGGATCTATATGATTATAGGTTAATAACTGCAAATTAAGAACGTCATTGATCGTATAAATTCTATAATTATTTAAATCTCTTTTTGGTTCTGGATATCTATTAGATTTTTCTCTATTAGCGACGGTCAATGTAGTAACGTTTAAAATTTTTGCAACCTCAGACCTATTAAATGCTGGGATAGCGGATTTTATTTTTGACATTTATCTACCTTTTTTAAAGTTTATATAAGTATAATATCATATAAACCTATTAAAGTCAATTAAACAAGCGAAGTAAGTTCAGCTATTTTAGCATCAAGGTGCTCTACAAAAGCAGAAGTTTGATACTTACTTGTGCTATGAAGTGGTGTTTTTAATTTATAAGAATGGAGTCTACGGTCAGCAATATGGTAAGCATGCTTAAGAGTAGAATTAAAATTATTTAATTTAGGAGCCATGAAAGAATGAAATGAAGTAGATTGAAGTATTGATTGTATATCACTGTCTCTTTGATCAGCTTGTTCTTCATCTTCTATTTCATCTTCAGGCGTTATTTCAATACCGTGATTTTCAATATACTCATCAAATTCTTCAGAAAAATGATTACTCAAATAAAGCTCTATTGATTGATAGTAAAAGTCTGAATATACACAGAATGATATCCAATCAAGATCAAGAACATTCTCTAATGGAACTTTTTCCCAAAGAGCAAACATAGCATCAACGCTATGCGGTTGAGCGTTTGTGTGTGGGGCAGAACCATAAAAATACTTAACTAAAGCCTCATAGGTTTTATCATCAACAAAAGGTTTCATTGACGAATAAAAACCAGAATGCAAATACTGTGAAATAGGTTCTGTTATATCCCAGTTTGATCCAGTATTCCAAATCCAGTCAAATGCAGAAGACATAATGCCTGAAATAGTCTTTGGATATTTCTCGACATCTTCTAGTGATTCAAAAAATGGACGACACAAAAGCCCACTACCATAAAAATTTAATAATGGAGGAGAATATAACTTTTGATCCATTGAATAAAGCGATGTTTTAGAAAAATACATTTGAACATCAACTAGTCTCATATCATTTGAAAACGTAGCAACGTAGACTTGCCAAGGAACAGGAATATAATATTTTTTATATGAAGATCCGCTAGCGTTATCCCTGTAAGCATGCTGATAAGAAATATGGCGATAAGCTGGTGGCATTTCGAAAATAATCATATTATTTTCTATATGACGAACACCAGGAAAAATAATAGATTTTAAAGAATCCTGTTCATCTTCGCCGGCAGTTTGGCAATCAAATGGGATTTTAAATAGATTTGCCCAATGAGTTTCCCGGTCATAAAAAGTACGATCAGCGTAATAAGCAGAATTATTAGTTGCCATACTAAGATAATAATTTGTATCTTTAGAATTATTTACATCGTAATCATCGTGATTAAAACTACTAGTTGGTTCGACGTGAGCTATATAGTGTTCAAAATAAGCTTTTTTAGGTGGCATGGCAAACAAAAACCCATGATTTGAAACAGCTGGCTGTTTTCCAAGACCACCTGAAATTTTAGGAGATAAATTAGTTATATAACTTTTTGACAAAATTGCCTGAATTATCTTAGACATGAATACCTTCTAAAAGTTGATTTGTAAAGTTCATATAGTCAGCATAATTAATTATTATATGACTAGAACCCCACATAAAATGCTGGATTAAATTGTTATAAAACTGAGTATAAAATTGATCAGAGCTATTAAAGAAAATATCTTCCAATGAAATCTCATAGGGCATGAGTGAAACAGCTTTATTTATTTTGTCAAAAATATTAGAATATATATAAGCATACATATCTTCTGAGTTTATAATAGATTTATCTGTGTCTTCAGGAAAATCTTTAAGTAGAACAGTTATAGAAAGATCAAGTTTTTTATAACGGTTATATGGATTTATAGCGCCTTTAAAAGCATGAAGATAATAAGAATAACTATTAGTAATAGCAAAAGTAGTGTCGTATGTTTCAGATTGAAAAGCAAAAGTTTTATTAGTATCTTCATACATACGATTTAAAACATCAGAAACAGCTAAATATTTTACGTGACCAGGAGCTAATTCATATTTCTTAAAATAAGAAACAAAATCCATTGTCTCTTCGTAAGTCAAAGTGCTTAGTAAAAATAGTATGTATATCCATGACTTAGAAGGAGAACCGTGATTCCAAGAAGAAATATTTTGTATATCTTTAGGATATTTCTTCATAGCTAAGACTCTATCCATAAAATTATTATTGCAGAAATAATCATGCAAAGGTTTATAATAATTTGGAGATATATCAGGATTCCACTGAGTAAAATAATCATTAAATAAATAATTATATACAGTTGATATATTATACTCTATGTCACCTTGTTCAAGTCTTTGACTAAAAGTAAACAAAGAATTGCCAAAACAAATTCTAGAATCACCAAATAAATTTGGGGTATAACCTCTTATAACTAAATCGTCCAAAGAATCTAATGGTTTATCATTAAAATAAACTAAAGCTTTAAGATGATCTACAGATTTACCTAAAGAAACAACAAAAACAGTCCAAGGTATCCACATTTTTTTATTAGGAATGTGGTTGGCTAAACGGGCGTTTAATTTTTTATTAGGATAAAAGTCTATATTAATCTCAAAAGGTGGACGTTCTATGACGTAAATTTTATTTTCAATATCTGCATATCTAACAGCCATTGGAAGTATATCAATAGAATCAGAGTTTAAAGAAGATAAATGTTCGTAGGCAGCATAAGACTTATAAAGGTAGGTTTTGCTAGCAGGATAGATCTGAAAATCATACAAAATAGGAGTTTCATTTATTTCTTTAAGTTGAGTAAACTTATTGCAAGAATTCAAAACAAACATAAATGGATCAACCATTAGCGTATGCATTGATTTATAAGAATAAAATTCATTAACCATAAAAAACCTATTCAGTAGACACTAAAGATAATAAGAACGAATTCTCTTTTTGATTTTGTGAAACTAAATTGGTAGTTTCAATAGGGGTAAAAACATAGTCAGGAATAAAACTAGAAACAGAATCATAAGATTCTTTCAAGTGCTGCTTGAATATTTCAATAGCTTTATCATCAATCAAATCATGAGCATACTCAAAAATATAAGTTTGAGTTATTATCTTTTTAGTTTTATTATAAATAAGATAACTATAACCATGTTTGTTTCGAATTTTTATTAAAGAATAAACAATTTCAGAACCTACAGCGTCAAATAATGATGACACAAAAACCTCATGTACATCAGCAGTGTAATAGCCACATGAAGGTTGAGATGAGGACTCAGGGCATGACCAGATCTTATTCATAGAAACTTGAGCTAACCGAGCAGAAGAACTACAACTATTTCTTGTCGGCAAATTGGCAAAAGGGTAATTAACAGAAGCATGCTCTATTGGATCTTTGCCACTTGTATAATGAAGACACCTTGGGGTTAAAAATAAAGGATTAATCATGTATTCAAGTACAGGAGAATAATCAGTAACATAATTCTCAATATTAAATAAAAGTACAGATTTCACAAATTACCGCCAAGTAAGTTGAGTAGTTATATAATTTTGTTTTTCAAGCAAAGAGATTTTGTCATTAAGAGACTGAATAAGCTTTTCCTGATCTGCGATACAGGCTATGTAATAAGCAATCTCATCTTGAGTTAGTGCAGCGTAATTTAAAGCAGCAGTCAAAGACGCTGGTTTTCGACTTAAAGATAATTCATCAACAGCTTTTTTGTACACAGAATTGTTATAAGAAACAATAAACTGCTTATAATAATCTTCGTCTAATGTGACAGGGTATTTAAACAAAGTTGCATAACCTCTGCCTGCGCCAACACCAAGAATCAATCCTTGTTCGTCCATAGCACTATAAAGAGCACGGGCAAGAATTGGAGAATACTGACTAAAAAACTCTTTATAAAAAGAAACTCTTGAAGCAGGATAGATCACATAATCTAATGGAAGGTTAAGATCAATGATAAATTGTGAACCTTCATCAAATTGTTGATCATTAAAAGAAAGACTTGTAGCTTGAGTCCAGTTTTCAATTTGTCCTAACTGTTTGTTTTTAAGAAAATAACCAGTTACAGAATTTAGTTGAACTAACCGTTCATCAGGATTAGCAATAGTATTTAAATAAAACTGAGAAAAAACACTATAGTCATTAAATGCAGTACGCATTGTTAATATTTTATTGAGCATATTATATCTCCAATTCAAATGCTTCAAAAGTTATTGTCTCATTTTTGATAAAATCATATAGAGAAGAACTTGTAATATGAAGCGATAACATTTCTGGATAGATCTGTTTAGCTAAAGGATATATTTGAGATAAATATATCGTATTGTTTATAAGCGGAAGATAATCTGATTGAACTAATAATAAAGATGAATTATTTTTAGTTGGAGTCAGATAGCTTTTGATCAGCCAAGTTTGTAATGGCTGAGGCAAGGTCTTCGTTTTCTGGGCCCAAGATTCCAGGAGCGCCTTCTTTCATAGCTTCAAACATCTTTTTACGGTTTTCACTGACATTTGCAGTAAAAGCTTTTTGAGCTTCAGGTGAAGAAAAAGCTAATTGAGCAATTAAAGCTTCCATGAATACAGCTTGTTCACCATATCCAATTACTAAAGTAGCTACTTGTTTTTCAACATCTTCAATAGCAGATTCAACTTCTTGAAGACGAGCTTCAAATCGGTCAGACATTAATACAAAAAGATTTTCCATATCTTTCCTAAGTAAAGATAGAGAATCAATGTCTTGATTTAAATCATCGCTCATACATCATACCAATCTACATTGTTTGTAACATGAGATTGCAAACAAAGATCAAGCAAATAAGATATGCTAACAATCTCTTGACGCGTGACTTTTATAGAATCTACTGACAATGGAGACTTCATATCAGGTATAAAAGCACCGCTGTCAGACTTGCGTGCTTTAAAATGACCAGCCTTCCATATAAAAGCAGATGTATCAACTACATCATTTGATGTCCAGTATTGGATCTTTAATATTCTGCTTACAGGCTGATTATTGATTATAGCACCGCCATAAGACACAAAACTTTCTGGATGAGTAGTGCCATTACGCTCATTAGCAGGATAGTTAAAAACTGCATTACCATTTACTACTGATTTAAGATACGCAGCAAAATCAACTGCGTCCACAAAACACGAAGTGCTACTGTCCAACTTGCCATCGGGTGATGTTTTGCCGATGTCAATATTAAACTTCATGCCAACAAACCATGGACGAATTGACAAAAATCCACTTTGAGTTTTAGAACGAAACCATTTCTTGTATAATGGGGCATCGTAATCTTTCTTTTCTTGCGAAGAAGAATCTGTCAAAGTATCTATAAATTCCTCAATTGGGTCATCAAATGACATAGTTGTCCTTTCTATATTTTAAGTTCCCAAGAATCAGTGTTTTGTACGCGATTACCAAGTATATCATCAATATCGTTAAGTTGTAAAGTAGAAGCCCAATCCCATTGGTCATAAGCTAATCTATACAAGTTCTTAATCATTTCTTTATCTTTATTCCAAAGAATATTTCTCATAGTTGGAACACGAGAAACAATATCTTCAGTTGTGACTGGTCTACGGAAAGTAGATACAATGTCAAACTTTACATGTTTAATAAGAGATTTAATTTCTGCACCAGTAAAATATTTAGTTGCACGAGCAAGAATTTCATAATTATAATCACCTTCAGGAAGATATATTTTAATTATAGAAACTCGTTCTTCAAAAGCTGGCAAACCAACAAAGAAAATCTTGTCAAAACGCTCTGCACGGAGCATTTCTGGACGAAGATTATCAAGCTGATTTGCTGCACACATCAAGAAAACGTTGTCTGGCAACTCTTGAAGACCGGTCAAGAACTCACCATGAACACGGTCTGTGGTGCCACCATCTACATGAGAAGAGCTTGCACCACCAGAAAGATCTCGACCAAATTCGTCAATCCAAACACACAGCGGAGCCATTACTTTAATTTGCTGGAATACTGCACGCATGTTTGCTTCTGATTGACCAACAAAAGAGTTCATAACTTGGCTAACACCAGTTCTAGCCAAGTCAAGATTCAAAGCATTGGCTGTTGCTTCACAGATAGCAGACTTACCAGTGCCAGGAATTCCAACAGTAAGAATTCGTCGTATGGGAGTGATGCCATGTTTTTCAGCTTCTTGTGGGTTCTGCCAGAAAAAGACATTGCGTTCAATTACCTGCTTGATATTATCAAGACCGCCAATAGAATCAAACGTCATTTTTGGTTTAATAATTTCTAGTATGCCATTCTTTTTGACATTAGCCATTTTAGATTTGTAAACATACTCAGAACTAATTTTGCCAGTATTAAGAACTGACATAAGACAATAGTTAATGAAAGAAAATTCATTTAAACCCAATACTGCTTTAGCAATATCTTTTGCTTGGTTGATGTCAACAATCTCTCCATTAGTTGATGCATGCATGTGAGTTACAATATCAACCAAATCTTCAAATGATGGATATGTATCTTCAATGCTAACAAATAAAAAGTTGTACTCCTCTGGACATACATGCGGAGAAAGAATTATAATTTGGTAAGGCATTTGAGACATATCATCGCTCATAAAAGATGAACGATATATCCCAGATAAGTGGTTAGCAAGTCCAGATATTTCAGAAGCTGTTTTCTTAGGGTCTTCTATAGAATTTATAATAAATGTAGAAGAACCCTTGTTTTGCTGTCTTTCAACATAATCAATTGCTACAGCAAGATTATCAGTTGTTGTTTCGATAATGTCAGAAGTATTAGGATCTGTGAGCTTGACTAAAATTGGCTTCCATTTTCCATCAACATAAGATGAAAAAGCACCATTAGTAATTGTATAATAGTTTCTAGATTTGAACTTTAATATAAGTTCAGAAACTCTTATAAAATCTCTGGTTTGAATCCAAAGAGCTGGAACTCCCAACTGCATTTGTTGGTACAGCATGATATCTCCAATATAGAATAAAGTATAGCCTTTAAAAAAAATGTGGGGGAAAGCGCCCGATCAAAGCGCCCTCCCCCACGATCTCAAAGGGCTAATCAGCCCTTTTCGCCTGAACGGCGGTGGAACTCAAGGTTGTCACCTGGCTGAATGACGTAGTTTTCATCAAGCTTGTCTTTGCCTTTGTAAGCTACAGCATCGTTTGAGATACCCCAGATTTTGGCAAACTGCTGACGAACTTCGCCAACGGTCTTACCAGAAACTGGTGCTGGCTGGCTGTAAACGCCGAAACGGACGTTTGCTGGCTGACCAGCAGGAGTGCTCTGCTGTGATGATTGTGCTTGGTTTTCCATGGGATTATCCTCCAAGTTTATATGGTTATTAATTGTTGTTCAACCATACGGTTGTATGGCTGAGACATTCCTAAACCGAGATCAAAGTAGATCTCAGTTTCTTCAGGACTTTGGTCGGAAACAATAGTTTTTTGTATCCGACCAAGAATGAAGGCAGCTACTGCCATATTGGTAGCCAATACTTGGGTGCCGCCTTCAAGTTCTGCTCTTTCCTGACAAGACAATTCACCAGGGTTTCTGTCTGGTGGGTTAAGGTACTCTTCATGTGTTGTTGCAGGATGAGCAGTAACGTCATGTCCATTGCGTCTTTGATAATGATAAACAGATCCAAATAGATTATCGTCATTACCACCGGTAAAGACATCTATGTTGTCAAGCTTACTTGCTGCGTCAAACAAAACTTTTCTAGCAGCAAAATTATCAACAACTGCAACGACTATATCATTTTCAGATATAAGATCAGATGCTTTAATTTTATTTGTGTTTTCATCAGAACTTTGTTCAAAGTCATCAGAAACAACCCATTTTGGCAATGGAAATATAGTTGTTTCATTAAACTGTTTAGAAAGTTCTAAAGCTTTTACTGAGGCTTTATTGCCAATTTGAGTAAAGTCTTGACGCTCTAAATTCTTGGCTTCAAAGTTGTCACCATCAACAATAACAAGAACAGAGCCAGGAAACTTCCATTCAAGCATTCTGACTAAGCCTGCGCATAGCCATGTGCCAATGCCGCCTGCTCCTACAACAATTACTCTTTTTTGATCTTGGTTCATAAATATCCTCTATAGGTTGAATCTGCATATGATTCAAAGTCTTTGTAGCTTTGAAAAGAATTACATTCAACAATAGGTTGTTGAAGCATGGTTCGATTTACTGTATAGTCTATTACTGCAGCAACATAATCACTGCAGCCAGGACCAGAATAGAATTTACACTCTAGACATTTAGAAGTCCACTCATAAATATCTTTTCCTTCATGAGCGTCTTCAAAGTCCACAGTGTCTTCATATAAAACTGGAAGTTCACATGAACAATTACCAGTTAGTATATTTGTTCCACAACAAACTGTTAAATCTGGATCAAATGACTCAAGATCTGAATCATAAAAACTATCATCAGAATAATCTAAAACAGTTTTATTATTAGATCTATCAGCTGTGTATACAAATTCAGTGTCTACATCATTAAGAAACTTGACACTGCCAATGTTCATAACTACTTCTTCTTTGGCTACTGGATCTTTAGACCAAAGATAAACAGCTGTGTCTTCAGAGATATAACGACAATTCAAATACCATTTAATTTGAATCATTATTTCATCAATGGTATCACCAGCTGAAACAAATGGAATCTCACACAGTTTGCAATAACCTAACTGCATATCCAGTTCTGTAGTGATATGATCACAATTTGGACAAGGTATATTGTCTATTGCAGGATCTATCTCAGCAACTAGAATATAATTGCCATTTGTTTTAATATCTGGTTTTGATTGTTTACGAGTACCAAGATCCGTAGTAGGAGTAATTTGACCCGCTGGACGATAAGGTGCTGGCGGAAGCGCTGGGTTTGTTTTGGTAACCCCCGCCTGCGTATGCAGCGGGGGGTAAGCTTTTTTTACTTTACCAGTCCACTGCACGACATCAGGATCCGGTTCCTTGTTGATGCTAAAAGACTCAAAGACATCTTCTGGCTTGAGGGTCCAACTAGTTCCGCTCATCTGCATTTCGATGTGATATTGAGTAGCTCCGTTGTTGACACTCTTTTGCCAACCATATGTGATATGGATACCATCAAAGTCAGCTTGGTCAGAATGATCTGTGCCAGATGCATATGCTGCCATTCCAGGATGAGAATGAACTGAACCAACAATTAAAACATTGTCAGGCTTTTCGTCAACAATAGAATCTGGATTATAATTACAATGAACTGCAGTATTAGTCTGATCAGGGACTAAAACTCCCCAACCAGAAGAATCTTCTTTAGATGGGTCAAAAGTGAGAAGAACAATTGACTCAGTACCATGCTGAGCATCAACAAGTCTAAAGAATTCATCTAACTTGTCAACTATAACTCTTGGGATTGCTGGCATATGATATGAGCCAGATTCACGAATTGGAGACAATTCAGAAATATCATCGTCAACTGCCGAAACAGATCGACCAACAATATTGTTTACAACCTTGACAATACCAGTTGTAAGTTCTGTTTTATACTGTGGGCCAGTTGTTGTAGCAACACCGTTAGTGTAAGTTGTGGTTGTGCTTGTAGTTGTGACCTGTTTATCTTCTGCAATATTGCAGATAACATAATAGATATTGAAACCTAAAGATTCAACAATATCTTCTATATTCTCCCGGTCAGCATAAAAACAAGGTAAGCCAGATGTAGTCCAAAAGTAATTTAGATCTTCTAGCTTAACTGGTTGTACTTCAGCTACGTCAGTCATAAAACTCCAATATCTAATAGGTTTAGTTTTTGTCTATAATTAAAATGGTGCATTGTCATCTGAATTGTTTGAAGAGCTTGAAACAACATAAGGTGAATTTAAAACTACTGCAGACTCAACAGATTTTTCAAACATGTAAGAGACCTGAGGAACAAATTCTCCTATAGCATAACCCTCATCGTTTGTCATAATATTACCAATGCACTTAGAGCAAGCAGCATTGATTTGATACTGTTCACCATTAACAGTAATTGGTGTAACAGCACATTTAACAATTTCAGAAGAATCAGTCAAAGTTCCACAAGGACAAGTCTGCTTAAAGGTAATAGAAGTGTCTAAGCAAGATGGGCATTGAATAATAGTCTTGGGGTCATA
>Ga0208784_1000785_pt1 | contig 14380 bp, 13 predicted proteins | sample DEB19_08_DNA_FD_184531 | JGI IMG/M metagenome (GOLD analysis project Ga0208784, IMG submission 184531) | Aqueous microbial communities from the Delaware River and Bay under freshwater to marine salinity gradient to study organic matter... | ecosystem: Environmental > Aquatic > Marine > Coastal ... | reverse complement strand
CTTGTTGGCGCTAATAGCCCATCTTCCCTTGCTTCTCGCCCTATTCGTGTTGTTCTATGCGACGAAGTTGATCGTTACCCTCCGTCTGCGGGTGAAGAAGGCGATCCAATTTCTCTGGCAAAGCGTCGAGCGGCTACATTCTGGAACCGGAAGATAATTCAGGTATCGACTCCGACGAACAAGGATGCCAGCCGGATTGAGCTTGCCTATCAGGAAACGGATAAGCGCAAGTTCTACGTTCCTTGTCAGCACTGCGGCCATGAGCAGATTTTGGCTTGGTCACAGGTCCATTGGCAGGATGATAACCCGAAGACTGCCCGGTATCACTGTGAGGAATGTGGTGTCGGCTGGACTGAGAGCGAACGCCATGCTGCTGTGGCGCAGGGTAAGTGGGTCGCTACTGCGCCGTTCAATGGCGCGGCTGGGTTCTGGTTCAATGCGCTGTACTCGCCTTGGGTCGATCTAGTCGATACGGTCGAGGAGTTTCTGGCCTGTCGCAAAGACCCGATGCGACTGAAGACCTTCGTGAACACGATCCTGGCCGAAACATGGGAAGATCAGGGTGACGGCGTTGACGATTATGCCATCTCGCAGCGGAAAGAGGAATACGAAGGCATTCCAGACGATGTTGTTCTGCTCACTGCTGGCGTTGACGTTCAGGATGACCGCTTGGAGGCTGAGATTGTCGGCTGGGGAGCCGGTGAGGAATCTTGGCAGATAGAGTATCACGTTCTCTACGGCGATCCGTCTAGTCCGCAGCTATGGGCTAGGCTGGATGAGATTTTGCTTGCCACCTATGAGCATCCGATTGGCGAGCCAATGCTGATACGCTCGACCTGTATCGACTCTGGTGGTCACCATACGCGGGCGGTCTACAATTATGCCAAAACCCGCGCCGGCCACCGCGTATTCGCGATCAAGGGGGTTGGCGGTGAGGGTAAACCAATCGTTGGTCGCCCATCTAAGAACAACATTGGCAAGGTCCCGCTGTATTCAATTGGGGTCGATACAGCGAAGGAACTTCACTATGCCCGCCTACGGATCGAAGAGCCGGGACCAGGCTACTGCCACTTCCAGGCAAAACGCGATGAAGAATACTTCCGCCAGTTGACTGCGGAAAAGCAAGTGATCCGCTATCACAAGGGCTTTCCGACCCGCACTTGGATCAAAACTAGGACCAGAAACGAGGCTTTGGACGTTCGAGTTTACGCTATTGCGGCATTTCACATCTTAAACGTTAATATTGATAGCGTGGTGCGCCGCTTTTATGCTAGTGTAGAACGTAGGGCTGAAATTGCCGCTCCTCAGAGTGCGGCAAAACCCAGTCCATTGGTCAAGCCGAAGCCGGTGAGGCCGAAAGGTGGATTTGCTAATAACTGGCGATGAGGGGCAATGACTAACCTTTTTGACGAAAGCAACGCTCCAGAAGGTGAGCCGCTCAAGGTTGTCGTTGGCGACTTCATCCAGTGGAAGAAGACTGCGCTTGCTGAAAGCTATCCGCCCGCCAGCTATTCTGCTGAATATGTAGCGCGTATTGCCTCTGGTCAGAGTGGTGAAATTAAACTGCCTGCAACAGAGCGAACAAATTATTATCTTTTTACAGTTTCCAGTACCACTTCTGCGGCTTTTGAAACTGGTTATTATCACTGGCAGCTTGAGGTTACGCAGACTTCAACCGGCAATCGCATTGTCGTTGAGCGTGGTGAATTTCAAGCTATCGCTGACCTTGATAACAATGGCGCTGATCCGCGTTCTCATGCAGACATCATGGTCGATAAGATCGAGTCTTTGCTTGAGGGCCGTGCCGACAAGGATGTGAGCAGTTATAGCATCCAAGGCCGGTCGATCTCCAAGATGAGTATCTCCGATCTTTTGCAATGGCGCGACTATTACCGTAAGGAACAGGTCAGAGAACGCCGCGAAAATGCTATTGAACTCGGCAAGCCGACCAAGACCACGATGAAGGTGCGATTCCTATGAGCCTTTGGCGAGAGATTCTGGGACTTCCGCAAAAGTCTCCTGCTGCACCGATGCGTAAGCGCGGCTATCATGCCGCCAACACTGGTCGCCTCTTCGCCGACTTCATCGCATCAAGCAAAAGCGCCGATAGCGAACTCAAGTCTGATCTCGTTATCATGCGGAACCGCGCCCGTGCGCTTGCCCGCGATGATGTATACGTGAAGCGGTATCTCGGTCTGCTGGAAACTAACGTGGTTGGCGACAAGGGTGTCACGCTTCAGGTCAAGGCCCGCAACACCGATGGTAGCCTTGATGTGATCGGAAACGACATCATCGAGAATGCCTGGTTCCAGTTTGGTCTGAAGGGCAACTGCACCGCCGATGGCCGTCTGTCTTGGGTTGATCTCCAGAAGCTGGTGATGTCCACGACCGCCCGTGATGGCGAAATCTTCATCCAGATCGTCCGCAATCGCTCATTCGCTCATGGCATGGCCTTCCATCCGGTTGAGGCTGACCAGATCGATGAGATGAAGAACGAGCGGCTGCGGAACGGCCATGAAATCCGTATGGGTATCGAGGTTGATGCGAACCAGCGCCCGATTGCTTACTGGGTGAAGCCGCGTCATCCTGGTGATTACGATTTTGCGTCGATCCAGCAGAATGCTTCGACCCGCATTCCCGCTAAGGACATCATTCATGTCTACCGGCAGGAACGTGCTGGTCAGACTCGCGGTGAGCCTTGGATGGCTCCTGCGATGAGCCAGTTGAAGATGCTAAATGCGCACCGCGAGGCAGAATTGGTCGCAAGCCGCATGGCTGCGTCAAAGATGGGCTTCTTCATCTCTGATACTGGCGAAGATGCGCCTGCTGACGATTACGACAATACTGTTCCGATCATTGATGCGGAGCCTGGCACGTTCCATCAGCTTCCCAATGGCGTTGACTTCAAGCCGTTTGACCCAAGCCATCCAGCAACTGCGTTCGCTGAGTTCCAGAAGGGCATCCTGCGCGGGATCGCCTCCGGTTTAGCGGTTTCCTACGCCAGCCTCTCGAACGATCTGGAAGGCACTTCCTACAGTTCGATCCGGCAGGGGGCGCTGGAAGAGCGTGATGCCTACCGAATGATGCAGCAGTTCCTGCTTGATCACTTCATCGTCCCGGCATATTCGGCTTGGCTGATGCACGTTATGGAATTCGGCTTCATCCCGATCCCGGCAACTCGCTTCGACAAATTCTTTATTGCCACCAACTTCCGCCCGCGTGGTTGGCAGTGGGTCGATCCGCAGAAGGAAATCGGCGCTGCTGTGCAGGCGATGCATAATGGCATCATGTCGATGCAGGATGTCTCGAACCAATATGGCCGCGACATTGAAGAGACGTTCAGCCAGTGGCAGCGCGATCAGGAACTCGCCCAACAGTTCGGTCTGAATCTTGCATTCTCGCCATTTGGTGGAAACGAACAGGCTAAGGGCGCTAACACTTCAAGTGGAGATGCAAATGCCATTCCCCAATGAACACGCCGCCCGTCTGGAAGACCCTGACAAATATGAAAGCTTTCGCCGCAAGAATAATGAAGGCGGCGAAGGTATAGACTTCATTTACGGCATCCTTCCTGAAGGTGGTACGGAACTTCAGGCTATTCGCTTTGACAAGGATCGCTTCACTCCAGCAGAAGCAAAGGCTTGGTTGAACGACCATGACTTTAAGGCTATACTGTTCGAGGAAGCCACTGGGGAACGTGCCGTGGAAGAAGAACTTGAAGAGCGCATGAAGGTTAAGGTCGAGATTGAGATCGAGACTGATGATGCCTCTGTAGTCGATATGCCGGAGCCTGAAGGCGAGGTTATCAATCCTGAAGATGTTTTGATGGGCGAGGGCGACCGCAAGAATGTGGTCGATCTTGAGCGCCGTGCTACCGATCTGGATGCCCGCGCAATCGACCAGAAGAAGCGGACGGTTGATATTGCCGTTTCGTCGGAACTGGCTGTCCCGCGCTCGTTTGGTAATGAAATTCTGGTTCATGAGCAGGGTGCCATTGATATGGCATTCATCGCTTCTGGCCGTGCGCCGCTCCTGCTTGACCATGATATGGAAAAGCAGATCGGCGTGATCGAATCCGTGGAACTCTCTGGCGACAAAGTGCTTCGGGCCAAGGTCCGGTTCGGGCGCTCTGCTCTTGCCCAAGAAGTCTTCCAGGATGTTGTTGATGGCATCCGGTCAAATGTCTCGGTCGGTTATCGCGTCAACAAGATGGAGCGTTCCACGCTCGACAAGGACTCGTACCGTGTCGTTTCGTGGTCGCCCCTTGAGGTATCCGTTGTGTCGATCCCTGCTGACCCGTCAGTCGGCGTGGGGCGTAGCGCGGCTGCTCTCGAACCCAAACCTACCGTTGAACCATCCATCAAGAAGGAAGTCGAAATGACTGACCAAGTGAATCTGGATGCGGTTCGGGCCGAAGCTGCCGAAGCTGCTGCCCGCAATGCCGCCGCCATCATCGACCTCGGCGTTCGTCACAACAAGCGTGACATCGCTGACGCTGCCATCAAGGCTGGTAAGAGCCTCGAACAGTTCCGTGGCGAACTGCTCGAAGTTATCGGCAATGACAAGCCGCTGGAAAACAGCGACATTGGCATGACCAAGAAGGAAGTGCGCAACTTCTCGATTGTTCGCGCTATCGCCGCTCTCGCCAACCCGACTGACCGCCGCCTGCGTGAAGCTGCTGCCTTCGAATTCGAAGCCTCGGAAGCTGCTGCACAGCGTTATGGCCGTTCGGCTCAGGGCGTTATGGTTCCCGTCGATGTTCTCGGCGTTTGGAAGCAGCGCGACCTGAACACCTCGGACGACAATGAACTGGTTGCCACCAATCTGCTGGCTGGCGAGTTCATCGACGTTCTGCGGAACTCGGTTTCGGTCATGGCCGCTGGCGCTCGTATGCTGCCAGGTCTGGTTGGCAATGTTGCCATCCCGAAGAAGACCGCTGCTTCGTCGGGCGGCTGGATCAGCACCGAAGGTGGCGCTGCCAGCGAGTCGGAGCCGACCTTCGGCACCGTCAGCCTGACCCCGAAGAATGTTGGTGCCTTCACCGACATCACCCGTCAGCTTATCCTTCAGTCGACCCCGGCTGTCGAAGCTCTGGTCCGCGACGATCTGACGCAGGCTCTGGCTCTCGCCATCGACAAGGGCGCTCTTGAAGGTTCGGGTTCGTCGGGTCAGCCGACCGGCATTCTGAACACTTCGGGTGTGAACAAGCCGACCAACTTCGCCGCTGCTGTTCCGACCTTTGCTGAAATGGTTGCGCTGGAAACGGCTGTTGCCGAAGACAACGCTCTCATGGGCAACCTGGCCTACATCACGGACGCTGCCACCTACGGCGGTCTGAAGACCAAGGCCAAGGACGCTGGTTCTGGTCTGTTCGTGATCGAAAACGGTCAGGCCAACGGCTACAACGTGATCCGTTCGCAGCAGGCTACCGCCGGGAACGTGTACTTCGGTAACTTCTCGGACCTGTTGATCGGTATGTGGGCTGGCCTGGACATCCTGGTCGATCCGTACACCGCTTCGTCGAGCGGCAACGTTCGCGTTCGCGCTATCCAGACTGTGGACGTTGCTGTCCGCAATGCTGTGTCGTTCGCTTACAATAACGACGGCGCATAAGGGGGGCTGGGGGCGGCTTCGGTCGCCCCCTAACCTTTGGGGGTCTATATGGTACTCTCTACTAGCTCAATGATGAGCCAAGATTCGGAGACAAACATGGCTAAGTATCAGTGCATCCGTGGCGTGGTGACCAGCAAGGGCGCTGTTCAAGCTGGCGAGATCGTCGAGCTTTCCGACTATGAAGCCAAGGTGCTTGCCAACAAGTTTGTCGCCTTGAAGGACGAACCGGCTCCTGTCCGCGTTGCCGTTCCTGAAGAGATCGAAAACCGCGATCCGGTGATTGAAGCGCCGCGCCGTGGCCGTCCTCCTCGCGTCACTGAGGAATAAACATGGCCGTCGAGAGCGCCGCTGACATCCTCGACTTCTTCGAGTTGGATGACTTCGCGGACTCCGCGACCTATACGCCTGTCGGTGGCTCTGCTTCGACTGTTCTGGGCATCTTTGACGCGCCACAGGCCAGCCGCAATGCCACTGATATGATGGACATCACGATCCCTGCTCCGCAGTTCGTCTGCCGCACGGTTGATGTTCCTAATGCGGCTGATGGCGACACCATCGTTATTCGTTCTGTCTCCTATTATGTGCGTGTCGTGCTGACTGATGGCACGGGTGTCAGCACCTTGATCCTCGAAAGGGTGTCATGAGCCACGTTCGCACTCAGATCAGGGATCGCATTGCTACTCTGGTCACTGGTCTGCCAACTACCGGGAACAGCGTCTATAAGATGCGCCGGTACGCCCTGGACGATGCCAAACTTCCCGCGATTTGCGTCTACACGACTGATGAGAGCAGCAGTCTGATTACTGTTGGCTCTCGTACCCTTCGCCGTGTCATCAATGCGATGGTCGAGATTTATGCCAAGGGAGCTAGTGCGACGATCTCTGACACCATTGACGGCATCTGCGTTTCTGCGGAAGAGGCTATCGCTGCTGACTTTAGCCTCAACGGCCTCGCTAAATCCTGCGTCCTGACATCGACTGAGACTGACGTTAATGTCGAAGGTGATCGCGGCATCGCTACTGCGCGATTGGTTTACGCGGTCGAGTATGTTACTGCTATTGGGGATGTGGAGACTGCCCGATGAAGATGGTTCCCGTTTATAACGCCAATGGCGACAAGATTCTGGCGTGTGCCTGTGACCTTGAGCATTATCAGGGTATCGGGTGGGCGACTGAAGAACCGGCTAAGGCCGTAAAACCCGCTAAGGTTAAGGCCGAAGCAATCGTTGAACCCACCAAGGAGGCTGAGTAAATGGCTACTCACACTGGCAGCGAAGGCACCGTTAAGGTGGGTGCCAACGCGATTGCCGAAATCCGTTCCTACTCAATTGAGCAGACTGCGGACACCGTTGAAGATACCACGATGGGCGATAGCTATCGCACCCACAAGACCACGCTGAAGGCATGGTCTGGCACCGTCGATGTGTTCTGGGACGAAACCGACACCAATGGTCAGGTTGCTCTGACTGTCGGCAGCGAAGTGACCGCGAACTTCTATCCTGAAGGTTCGTCCACTGGCGACACCTATCTGACCGGCACCGCGATTGTGACCGGCAAGACGGTTTCGGCTAGCTTCGACGGCATGGTGGAATCGACCATCACGCTCCAGGGTACTGGCACTCTCACGACCGGCACTGCTTCGTAACATAATTTAAAGGATATAATATGAGCATCGCAAAGCGGATCGCAGAGCGTACTAGCCAGAAGCGGCATATTGAAGTTGCAGAGTGGGGTGAGCCGGGGAGTCCTGAAAAGGTCTACTTCGGCCCCCTGCTTGCAGGCGAACTGAACCGCATCCAGCGAAAGCACCCCAGCTTCCTCCAGTCCGCCTCTTTTGAGGCAATGGTAGAACTAATCGTGCTGAAAGCTGAAAACGGCCAGGGTGAGAAGCTTTTCACACTGGAAGACAAGGCCATCCTGATGCGCGAACAGGTCGGCATTATCTCACACGTTGCTGCCGAGATGATGAGTGGTCCTAGCGTTGAGGAATTGGAAAAAAACTGAGGGATGATCCGCTAAGGTACAATCTGATTACCTTGGCGGATCGCCTCGGCAAAACCATCGCTGAGATTGAAGAAATTTCAATAGGCGAGTATAACGAATGGGTCGCCTACTTTAAGGTCGAAAGCGAAAGGCAGAAAAAGCGTGGCCCAGGACAGCACTCTTAAGTTTCTGGTCGCGGCCCAGGTTACTGGGCAAGAGCAGATTGCTCGGCTCATCAATGATACTGATAGGCTGAATAAGACCACAAAGGGCCTTCAGACTGCGTTCTCGCAAATGGGTGGGGCCGCTAAGTCGCTCAGTGACGTTCAGAAAAACGCCGCTGCGATTGATGCGGCCCGCGCTGAAAAGCTGGCCCGCCTTTCGCAAGAGTTTTACAACAGCGCACTATCAATTGATCGCACCGCTAAGAGCGCCCGTGATAGTGCTTCTGCCTTTGAAGAGGCGTTTCAGGCGCAAGAGATGGTGGCTAAAGCGCAGCGTGACGCTGCTGCTGCTGCTGCCGATCTTCGCGCAAAACTCGATCCGATGATCCCGATCCAGAACCGCTTCAATGCGGAAATGGATCATGCCGCTGATCTGCTTCGTATGGGTGCAATCAGCCAGAAGGAATACGCTGCGGCCACTACAATGGCCCGCCAGAACCTGTATTCTGCCCAGCAGGCTCTGCATGGCATGAATGCCGCTCAGACGGGCGTTATCGTCAACGGTGTTCGCTATAACAGCATGGCCGATGCTCAAGCCAAGGCTTTGCGTCAGCAGCGCCAAGGCACCCAGATGCTTGGTATGCAGTTCAATGACCTCGCCACCTCTATCTCTACTGGTGCCAGCCCGATCACTGCTTTCAACCAGCAGATCGGACAGGTCGGCATCGCTATGGCCGACATGGGCGGAAAGATGGGTGCTGTCGGCAAGTTCCTTATCGGCCCCTGGGGTACTGCGCTGACCATCGCCACAATGGCTCTTGGCTTCTTGGCTGAAAAGTTTATTTTTAACGGAGACAGCGCGGAAAAGGCCAAGAGCAAGATTAATGATCTTGGTCAACAGTTCGACTTTGCCAGAATGTCTGCTGAAGATTTGGCGAGGATTAACGATCTTCTGGCTGAATCAAATGGAAAGACGGCTCAGACTGCTATTCAGGCGGCTCGTGCTACTGCCACTCAGGCGCAGTCCAATCTAAATGCTGCACAAACGGAATTGGAACACGCAAAAACCGCATTAATCAAGCGCAGGGCGCTTTTGAAGCTTATGCAACTTGGCGCAGAGACAACTGGCGGCTCTGCGGCTGATCTTCTTGGTGGTGCCTTTGGTGAGCGCATCCAGATCAACAAGATTGTTGCAATGGAGGCTGAGACTGATCGCCTAAGCAAGGTTGTTGAAGGCTTTCAGTTCCGCTCACGCAAGGCAACTGCTGAAGTTTACACACTTTCCTCTGCTCTTGATAAGGGCGGAAAAGCGACTGAGCTTCATCAGTCACGCATTAATATGCTTTCTAATGCCTATGCGCGTGGAGAGATCGATCTTCAGCGATTTAACGAAGAAGTTGATAAAGCGAATAGGGCCTATGAGGCTAGCCAAAAGGCTGCGGAGCGTTCAGGTGGGCGATCTGGTGGTCGTGGCAAGAAAGTTGAAAGCTTCGCCAATGTAAACTTCCTTGAGCGTGACGCTGCATTCCTCAAGGCATCTCTCGACAAAGGCGCTAAGTACTGGGCTGATTACTACGACAACATTGAGCTGACCTCTGTCGCCGTGCTGCAACAGATTGCCGAAGACCACGAAATGGTCACGGCAAAAATCCAGACTGTCGGTGATACTGTTGGGCCAATCTTCATGGATCGCTTCATGGAGGTACAAACCGCATTCCAGACCATTGGCAACTCGGTGGCCGGTGCCTTCCAAGGTATGCTCACTGGTGCCATGTCGTGGAAGGATGGCATGAAGGGTATCATTCAGTCGGTCATTAATGAATTGTGGCGGCTGTTTGTCGTGCAGAAGATTGTCGGCTTTGTGACTAATGCGCTGACAGGTGCTGCGTATGGTGGCGGTGGGTCATTCAATACCTATGGCGTTGCAACTGACATTGGCAACAAGCTGTCTAGTTCTACTCAGTTCTTTATGGGAACGATGGGGAAGAATGCCAATGGTACTCAGAACTGGCGTGGTGGCCTTTCGCTTGTTGGTGAGCGTGGCCCTGAGATCGTCAACCTTCCTCGCGGCGCACAAGTTATCCCAGCCCACCGCGCACAGGGCATGATGGGTGGCGGCGTAACCGTCAACGTCGATGCGCGTGGCTCGGCTGATCCGGCCGCGGTTCGCGCTCAAGTTGAGGCTGGTATTTTGCAGGCTGCTCCTGCTATCATTGCTGCCGCTGAAGCCCGTACTGTGCAGGGTCTGCGCCGTCCGCGCCTTGGGGGTGCCATGAAATGACGACGATTACGCTTCCTTCAACTCCTAAGCCGCAAACCATGTCATGGCGGCTGCTTATGCCGACCCAAGCCAATGTATCGTCATGGACCGGCAAGCGCCAAGTTGTGGCATCTGGTCGTGGCTGGTGGGAATGCGACTTCAATCTTCCGCCGATTGTCGGATCGGCCAATATCAATGCTTGGCGGGCATTTGTCGCTTTGGCGCGTGGTACGGCTAATGACTTTGAAATTCCGGTTGATCCAACGGCACAGAGCGCGTTGAGCAATACTGTTCGTACAAATGGAACGGATCAGACGGGACGCAGCATTGCCACTGATGGCTGGCCCAATAGCACCACTGTGCTTGAGGCTGGTCAGTTTGTCACGATCAACGATCAATTGCTTCAAGTGACATCAAATGTGACCAGCAATGGGTCTGGGCAGGCCACGATTGCGGTTGAGCCTCCGGTTCGCCAGCCTGTCGCTGATAATAGCATGGTTGAGTACAAGAACCCGTACTGCCTGATGTACATGACGGAAGAGCCGAATATATCGGTCGAACCAGGATATGTCTATAACATCTCCCTGAGACTGCGAGAGGCATTCTAATGGTGGATGCCACTACTCAGGCGGCGCTTGAGGGAACAGTCCTCAATTGGCGGATGCTTATCTATGCCGATATTGACGGCGATGTGCTTCGTGCGACCAGCGGGCTTTACGATAAAGTAATCACTGGGTCAGGCGATTCTGAGCTTGATGGCACCTATGAAAGCTACGATCACAACCTGATCGAAGTCAGCGCGGTTCGCCATAACGAGAGCGGATCGGACACCGTTGCTGTGTCTCTCGGCGGTCTGCTGATTAACCTTGCCTACATTCAGGAGCGTGATGATTCGCTCATCTATGACCGTTTTGGCGCTCTGGTGCAGGGACGCATCAATGACTTCCTGAACATCATTGGTGACCGCACCCGCTGGCAGGGCCGCGCTGCCCGCCTCTGGTTCTATTGTGTCGATGAGAACGAAACACAGGTCGGGTCGATCATCCCGTATTACACCGGCTACATGAATGATGTGACGATCAATGGCTCTCCTGAGTCGCAAACCGTCACGCTGACGATTGAAAACTACCTCGCCACATTGGCTGGTGCGCAGAACAAGACGTATCTGATGCAGTCCATGTTTGATGCTGGTGATCTAAGCGCCAATGCGTCGATTGCTGCTGCCAATGGTATCGGCATGGGTTCTGGCTACACTGGTGGTGGCGGCGGTGGATACGTCGATATGAGTGGCGGCATGGTGGAGAATATGCGGTGAGGCTTTCAACCTGGGAAACCCAGCTAATCGAATATATCGCCTCTAAGCGCCACCAGCCATTTGAATACGGTTCTAACGATTGCGCCCATTTCGTTGCCGGTGCTGTGCAGGCCATGACGGGTGAAGACCCGATGCCTGAGATGCGCGGTCAGTATGATAGCGAGTTTGGAAGCCTGCGCGTTCTGAAGGAAATTGGTGAGGGCGACCTTGAATCTACTATGGATGCCAAGTTCAATGTAATTGAAATTGGTCTTGCTCAACGTGGCGACATTGCTTTCTTTGATGGCTCCATTGGTGTAATCATGGGGTCGTTCGCATGGTTCGTCTCGGACGATGGCCTGGAGCGCGTTCCCCGCTCAATGTGGGACAAGGCTTGGAGCGTATAACGTGGGCAAAGTCCTAAAAATTGTTGCTGGTATTGCCCTTATTGCGGCACAATTTATTCCAGGTGTTGGGCAGGCCCTAAGCATAGCACTTGGAATTTCTAAAGGCGCGTTTATTGCCTTTGGTGCCACATTGGCACTTGGCGGCGTGGCGGAAATGATGATGAAGGCTGGGATTCCCAAATCTCAGCTATCCCGCCTCAACGTTTCGCTTGATCCGTCTACTCCGCGCAAGGCCGTCTTTGGCACGACCGCGATGAACCTTGATCTTCGCTACCATGAGGCAAGCGGAACCAATCAGGAATATATTGATTACATCATCGCTCTTTCATCTCACAAGGTGAAGTCGATTGATGAGATTTGGTTTGAGGATAAGCAGGCTTGGACCTCTGGTGGCGGGGTCACTTCTACCTATTCTGGGTATTTGACTGTTGCCACCCGTACTGAAGGCACCTCTGCCAACACCATTGCGATCAATGGCGGAGCCAACTGGGGCAGTTCAACGCGCCTCACTGGTTGTGCTTATGTGCATTTCCGCATCAAGCGCACTGGTGCTGATAACAAGACCGAAAGCCCGCTGGTCAATGGCCTGCCTAGCCGCGTCACTATTATTGGTGATGGCGCAATGCTGTACGATCCGCGCAAGGATAGTACGGTCCCTGGCGGGTCTGGCGCACACCGCGTCAACGATCAGTCCACTTGGGGCAGCTATACTGCTGCTGACGACACTGATAACCCGGCTCTTCAGCTTCTTTGGTGGCTGCTCGGCTGGAAGATCAATGATGAGCTATCGATTGGCTGCGGCGTTCCTGCTGCCCGCATCGATCTTGAGTCGTTCATCACCGCTGCCAACATCTGCGATGAGAACGTAACCCTAGCCATTGGCGGGACGCAGAAGCGTTATCGCACCTCTGGTACAGCTACCGATGCTGATGACCGTATGTCGGTTATCAATACCTTCTTGGCATCGATGAATGGCACCCTGCGTGATAGCGGCGGCAAGCTGTCACTGGATGTCATGAAGAATGATCTGGCCGATTATGTGCTGGACTTCGATGAAAATGACGTTCTGGGTGAGTTCGAATGGAACCAGACGCGGGGTCTGTCGGATAGCTATAACAAGGCGCGTGGTCGCTTCGTCGATCCGTCAGCCAATAGCCTATATCAGCTTGTAGACTATCCTGAAGTCGGATTTGCCAGCCCGGATGGCATTGAGCGTGTGATGACGCTTGATCTGCCATATGTCGAGGATGGTCGCCGCGCCCAACGTATCGCCAAGCAAGTTCTCCAGCGTAACCAGTATCGCGGGATGTTCTCTGCCACATTCTCAGCCAAGGCGATGGGAGTTAATGTTGGCGATGTGGTCCGCCTGTCGTTTGAGACGTTGGGCTGGAGCAACAAGCTATTCCGCGTTGTCAGTCAGGAAATTCGTCCTGATGGTCAGGTGCCATTGGCTCTGGTCGAGGAAAGCCCGCTCATCTATCTGTGGGATGCAGAAGATGTGGCTCCGGTTTCTCCCAATGCTCCGACTGTCTATGATCCACTGAACAGCCCATTCATTCTCGGCACGGTTGAGGCATCCACGACCGCTGTTTGGGATAATGTTACCGGCACCGGCAAGCCAGAGGACTTCGCCACCCGCAATAGCCCTGCCGGGACTCACTCTACCTCGGTGGCGTATAGCAAGGGCGACTTTGTTCGTAATTCGGCTGGTGATGCGACCTATATCGCCAAACAGGATGTCCCAACAGGCATTGCGCTGACGAATACGGTCTATTGGGACTTGTTCGTTCAGGGTACTGGTACGCCTGGTGAGAACGCAATCTCAGCCTTCTTGACCAATGCCTCTCATGTTGTCTCAACAGCCACAGATGGCACTGGTGGCGACTTTAGTGGTGCTGGCGGCACCATGCGGGTGTTTGACGGCTTCACGGAAAAGACCACCAGCGGCACTGTTACCTTCTCCAAGGTTGGCACCGGGTCTTGGTATTCTATCAATTCCAGCGGTGTCTACACGATCACTGATCCCGGCACCGACACTGCCACCTGTCAGTTTGATGCCTCATATTCCGGTGTTACCGTCCGCCTGACCTACAGCATTGCCAAGAGCAAGCGTGGTGTAACTGGCAACACGGGCGCTACGGGTGCAACTGGCGCTGATGGTGCGTCAGCGGTATCTGGCTACATCACCAATGAGGCTGTTAGCCTGTTCGCTTATGCTAACGGCGATGTGGTGTCATATACCCCGGCTACCGGCACATTTGTGATCGTTAGCGGCTCTACGGACATTAGCTCAAACTTCACGCTATCGGTGCCAAGTGGCGGCAATCCGCAGGGTCTGACTGTAGGCTTCTCTGGCCGCACTTATTCTGTGACCGGCGGCTTTGATCCTAATGAAGACAATGCCACTCTGACGATCCGCGCCACTGGCAGCGGAAGCTACGCCTCTGTCGTGATCGACAAGGTGTTTACGCTGTCGAAGGCCAAGGGCGGCTATGAGATCGTTTCCTCGTTGCCATCTAGCAATCTGTTTGAAGGCCGCGTTGTCTACCTAACGCTTGAAGACAAGCTGTATCGCTATGATGGTACTGCTTGGGTCGCCTCTGTTCCGGCTACCGACATCACCGGCACTCTTGCTGATTCCCAGATCGCGGCTGTGGCTG
>Ga0208784_1000780_pt1 | contig 14404 bp, 5 predicted proteins | sample DEB19_08_DNA_FD_184531 | JGI IMG/M metagenome (GOLD analysis project Ga0208784, IMG submission 184531) | Aqueous microbial communities from the Delaware River and Bay under freshwater to marine salinity gradient to study organic matter... | ecosystem: Environmental > Aquatic > Marine > Coastal ... | reverse complement strand
AATGCCTTCTTTTGCATCTTCGGGTAATTGCGCTTCGTTTACCTTGTATTTAGTAAGCAAATTTTTGTACTGTAATTCCATCATTCTGTGTTTTAAAATTTATACTGTTTTTTTAATCCATGTAGATATAAATACTAGACTTATCTTTTAGCAGTACTTCGTATTTATTTAATCCTTTTTCTTTTATTCCTAACATGGATATTTTCATAACATCTTTTTGATGTCTAATTTTTTTATATAAATCAGGTGAATCAATTATTTTACCGTTTAAGTTTTTAAGTTGTTTTAAAGTTAATTCATCATCTACATTTCCGCCTTTAGCCATTTTTTCAATTGGGCAACCGATTACTGCTTTAACTCCTTTAGTTAACTCAATAGTTCTAAATGTATCTTCCTTGAACTTGTCAGGTGATGCTTGTCTAAAACGAACCGTAGTTGATTTATCATCAGCAATAGTTCCTTTGAAGTTGTTTTTATCCAACCATTTCACTGCTCTAGTTTTATTGTAAAACTCTTTAGAGAAAATGATAGTCTGAATTTTTGTTCCAACTGGGCAAGTAGCAATAGAACCACCTTTAGCGAATATTTTAGGTTCTTTTTTTTGATAATCTAACACAACCTTTCTTCTGTATTCAGCAGTTGCCTTATCGCCAGCCATTTCATCAGTTTTAGCTACTTGTAAAAAAGTATTTCTTAAAGCCATAAACCCTTGTCTATTGTAAATGTTTTTAGCAGAAGAATCTATTAATTCCGTATCAACATTATTATAAAGAGAACCGCCTTTAGCAAACTTCTCTATAATCTCACTAGATAATTTTTTTATTCCTTTTTTATCTTCTTTGGTATATATAGACAACATTAATGGCTTATCAGATTTATCGTAAACAACAATATTCAAATATATATTTTCAGAACCCGAAGTAACTTCAACTTGTTTCCCATGCCCAATTGAAAGAGCAGCGTCTTTATCTTTTTTGCTAATTTTACCTATTGAAATAAAATCATCTTGTTTCAATTCAGTTCCATTGTTAGTCCTAACCTCTTTTAAAGGAGAGAATGTGTGCAACTGAATATCAGAAGAGTAATTATCCGTTATGTAATCTTGCAACTCATTTAAGGTGAAGTTTTGCCAATTAATTTTATCAACACTTCCGCCATTAGCGAATTTAGAAACAGAATCACTAATACCATTCAAATCTTTCAACTCTGCTTCAGCATCTTTCTTGTCTTTATGCCATTCACCAACGTAATCATTGTCAATTCCAACTACGTGGTAAAGTTCATGATTGTTCTTGTGGTCAAATCCTGTTACTATTTTGTAATCAGATTTCTTTCCTTTAGGCTCAACAACTTTGTAAGCATCAAAATCTTCACTTTTATCTGAAGTCATTTCTTTTTCGTACTCCTTAATATCTTCCATGCTTAACCATTCAGGCTTTCCGTTTTCAGGCAACGAGTTCCACAATCTTTTCATCTCTTTAATTTGAGCATCTACATTACCAGCCCATAAATTATTTGCACTTCTGTTGCCATTACCTAAATAATAATCATTATCACTTTGTAATCTACCTAACATCATGTAAGTAAATTTATCACTTCTACACTTCCGCCTTTCTCGAGTCTTGTGCGTGGATTAATATCGCTATGGTTCGGTCTGTATTCGTAATACACATTTCCGTTAGCAGAAATTCTCTTACCGCCTTTCAAAGCACTACGTTTAGCATCTCTAGCTAAATTAGATTTACTTCTCCCTTGTGTGTGGCGTTTCATTTCTTTCTTCATTGCAGCAGAAACTTTAACCTCTTTTTTAGGTTTAGCTTCTTTCGCTTTTTTAGAATCAGCTACTTTCTTTACCGATTGGTAGGCGGATTTTGTTTTTTGCGCTACTTTATTTTCTAGTTCTGAAATAATTTGTTCTACGTTTTTCTTTGAGTAGTTTGGGTATTTATCAATGTTTCTTAATATGTTTTTATAGTCAAGTAGTTCATCTACAAGTTTAGTTTTTGATTTACTTTCCTTGGATTCCTCTTCCTTGATTTTATCTTTCAAAGCAGCTACTTTCTTTTCCGCTTTAGGCTCACTCTTCTTATCAAGTTTCTCTAAAGATTCAATTTTAGCTTTAACACTCTTTCTTTGAGCATCGCTAAGATGTTTATTGTTTAATCCTTTTCTAAGTTTTTCTAAAATTTCTTTTGACATAACAAAATATTTCAACAAATATAATAATAATTTTAAACTTCTAACATAGCTTCAGCTAATTCTTTAGCCTCAATCCATTCTTTTTTCTCTTTCCCTTTAGTAACAGAAATCATCGCTTCGGCAAGTTCTTTTAACTCTTCCCATGATGCTTTATCATCTTCCTCTGTTTGAACTTGTGTATAAGGCTCATAATCTTCCTTGTTACCTATCTCTTCGTAATATTCATATCTTTCAATATTACTTGCGCTTTTCCAATCATCTATTTTTTCTTCAAAGACAAGAATATATTTATCCCCCTCACTTCTTACCACATACCAAAAAGCCCTATTATCTCCCTTTAATTGTACTTTAGGATATTCTGACGTATTGACTTTATGCAAATTTTTCACGGGCTGCAAAGTGTTAGGGTCTATCTCCACTCCTTCTTCATCAGGGGAAAGATATTCATCCAATTCTTTTTGAACTGCTTCGTGAAACTCGTGCAAGTGAAGTTTTGCGCTTGGCTCTGCACCTAACTGCAATGATTTAACTGCCTCCCATAACGGTTTACCGATTGTATGATAGTTATTATCTTCAAAAGAATAATGCAACTTCTTTAATGCCTCTACTCCCCATGAAGTATTTGCTTTTAATGCAGTTCTTAGTAATCCTTCAAGGTCAAAATCAGCACTCCATCCTTCACCAAGTTCATATCCAATTCTTTTTACATTCTCAATAGGGAATGATTGTCCTAATGAATCTTCGTTAATCACTCTATCGCCATCTACACGACCAAAGAACTCTGTACCTTCAAATATACCTTTCACAACTTTAAAAGTACCGTAGCCAACAGGAGAAGGAAACTCTTTCTCTTTAATTATTGGCTCAATAGCACTTGTAAGTTCTTCAATCTTCTTTTCAAGTTGCTTCACTCTCTTTTCTGCCTTTTTGATTTTTACCTTTTCTACATCAAAGCAATAAGTAAGTTCGTTTGGGTCTGTATAGCATGATGTTTCAAAGTTAAATTCACCGAAGTATTCTACACCATCATCTATCTTCATGGGCATTAATAAAGCAAAATCAGTTTTAATATTATTCACATCTTGTAACCTACCTTTAGGAATAATTAAAGCCGCCCTACTTGAACTGCTAATAGCAATTGATAATTCTTTATGTCCTAATTCGCTCATAGCTTGAATACAAGTAAGCATGAAGTTAGAATTAAAACCAATTTTTTCTTCACCGTATTTAAAAGCTAATGTATTCGTTACAGTATTCATTAATTCATAAGTAGTAGCGTTTTTAATGAAGTCATAAACAGCAGCAGTATTCATATTGTATTCTGTATTACTCAACGGAATTACTACTTTCCAATTAGGAAATTTATTTTGAAATTCACCAGTCTTTGAAGGTATTTCTTTTGACTTCCATTCTTCAATACATTTTTTTGTATGACAAAAGTTACCTTCTAATTTATCTGAATCACCTCTGTATGGCGTTATTAGCATTATATGTGCATTTGTACTTACTATGCCATTTTCGTCAAAATGAGTTCCCATCATAACGGGGCGAAGATTATCAGAACCTATGAAGTCAGAATGAATATCCATGAAATTCTTGTCATCGGGCTTAGTTTGAATAACTTTTGTCTTTGGCAAACTATACTCTTCAACTTTCACCACGTCAAAAACATTTTTGTTTTGTTCTTTCAGCCATTTCATTATAGGGCTTTCAATTCCACCAAATTGTTCGCTAAATGGATTCAAGTCATCTCTTACGCTTTTAGGTAAGTCTAAATATTTCTCAACGTAAAAAGGATAAAGACTTGGGTTTTCTTTCAACATTTTAATAATTTGCATTGAAGCAACAGAAAGAACGTGCTTGCTCTTATCTTTACCTTTTGCTAATTCTTCTTTAATCAAATCGAATTGAACTTGCATTGCTGCTTCAACTTTATCCCCACCCTCTATCTTCTCTAACTCATCGTAGTATTTAGGATTTTCTTCAATGTGCGTTTTAGCGGTTTCCTCTATTGCTTGTGGTACTGTAATTTCACCAGCAGCAACTCCCTCTAAAGTGTCTTTGTGTTCTTGCTCTACTTCGATTCCTTTTTTAAGTTCTTCTTTAAATCTTTTCAATTCTTCTTGTCTTTCATTTGAATACATAATATCCACCTCTTCTTGGGCTTCCTCTAATGATATTCTCTTTGGCTTTATAACCAAGTCCGCTTTTATTACAAACCTACCGTATGATTTAGACACTCTGATATTGAATAAGTTGTCCTTGTTTAACCCACTCTTATTTTCTAAAGCATCAATAGCTGAATCTATTTCTTCTTTAGTCGGCTTATCTCCGCTTCGTGATTCTATCTCTTTTGAAATTTCTGTGGTTTTTCCTTTATAAAAATTACCATCCTTGTAAAAAGTAATTGGTGAATCCATAAATCCACCCATGCTTTTATTTATTATGACTATTTTTAGTTTTTTTTGTTCAGGGCTTAATTTATTTATTCTGTCTAAAATATTTAGGCTTTCTTTTTTTTCTATAATATCCTCTTTCGTTTTAGCAGGAAATAATGTATCATATACTTTGTAAACATTATATATTTCATTGCTATTCTTTTCCACAACATATCTAGGCTCATTATCTAAATATGATGAACCTTCTTTAATGTCGATTATTTTGGTTAAAATTTCAGTATCAGAATCTTTATCGCTCAAAACGTAAACATCATCTCCAATTTTCCAATCATTAGATTTAACAAGTTCTCCATTTTTAATATGGTATATTCTTTTAAGTAAATCTAATTGCCTTTCACCTATCGTTGTGTCGCCTCCATTTAGTATGTATTTTATATGGTCAAGTTTTCTTTGTTTTTCTCTAGCGAAAACAGCTCTGTCTTGCGCTTCTTTTTCTGCCGATGCTTTTTCTTGCTCTTCTTTTCTTTTTTCATCTTGTATTTTCTTTAAACGTTCACTTTCTTTCAGAAAATCCGAATAAGCATATCCCCCTTCACCTAAATAATTATAGTAATCAACCTCTGCTTTGCTTTCTGATATAAAATCACCTATTACTGTTTTTTCCGTAAATCCTTTTTCACTCTTGTTGCTATGAAGTTTAATGACTTTAATCTCTAATCCTTTCGGTAAACTTTCAATTATTTCATATCCAGTCATCACTTTACCATCACGCATAAATTTCTTACTCAATGATGTTAATGCTCTTGCTTGAACTTTTGGATTATTTTTTAAGAATGTAAATTCTTTTTTACCTTCTTCATTTTCAGTGTTAACTTTTGGGTATATCGCAACCATATTCAAACCATTAGGCTCTACTTTAATTAGATTGTATTTATCAGCAAATCTTTTTAAAGTATTGAAATCGTTGGATTCACTAACTCTTTCATCTAAATCCACATTAAAATATTTTTCTTTGTTATGTGTTTTTAACCCTGAAAAATGAGTGTTTAGCTTTAAAGTCAATCCCGTTTGTTCTTTTATTAGATTCAATGTTTTTTCTATAACATCATCATCTTTCGTTTCAGCAGAAGCCATTTTTGAAAACTCTGTATTAATAACTCCTTTTGGATTATCAATAAAATTTTTAGCCTCTTCCATAGACTTGAAAATATTCTCATCATTGCCAACAACAAAGTATTCACCATTAGTAGGCTCAAACATTATTTGCTCCCCTTTATAATCAGTGAAAGTAGGCGACATCTCTTCGGCTAACTTTTCTTTTAAATCGTACAAAGCATTTTCCATTGACATCTTAATATTTGCTGGCGTAGCAGGTGAAGCAATTGCCTTTTCTAGTTTCGCTATTTTTTCTTTTGTTGTTTCCATTGTTCCTTTTTTATTATAATATTCTTGTAACCAATTATTCGCTACTTCTTGTAAATCATCAGAAAAAGGATAAATTACATCCTCAACATAGTTTCCATTTTCTATTATTAAAAGTGTTGCTTGATTAACATCAAATTGCCTTGCGTATAAATAAGCATTTGGCAAACTATGAGTAATCAACCCTTTTTCAAATAATCCATTTTTTTCATCACCAAAATAAACAGCGTAATATTTTTTAGATTTTTCTATTGACAAATCATATTGCATATCAATAGCAGAATTATCGCCATCAAAAGTAATATAGTATTTTTTACCATAACCATAAACAAAATTACCTAAATCGAACTCTTCTTTAAGTTTCTCTGTAAATTTTTTTGTTTTTATAATTGCTGCTTCAGGGAATGGAAATTCTCTACCTTCAAAAACCCAATATAAATCATTAATCTCTTCTGTTTTTTGCGAATGATAATCCATCTCAACACTCATTCCTTTCTTTGGTAAATTCAATACCCAACCTCTCTTCGTTCCTAGCGAAGTACCGTTTTTTAAATAACCGTAAGAATAATATTTTGGCTCTTTAAATTCTGTCTTTCCATTCTCATTAATAATTGTATCATCATTATAGTCTGTCAATAAAGTTGCTTTTTGATTAAATTTATGGCTATAACTATCAGCTACATATCGAATATGTCCTTTATATTTTATTGTTAAATTTTTGTCCATTCACTAAATTTTTTCAATTAATACTTCAAGTCCTCCGATATAATCAATCATATCTTGCTTTTTTTGCCCTTCTAAAAATTCAACCGCCACTCTTGCACCTTCCAAAGATAATAATAAATTTTCTTTTGAAACTGTATGTGTTTTTTCTTCGCTACCAATATTTTCAACTTCACTCAAAGCATCTTTCTTTTTTCTCTTCAAACTATCAGCTAAACCATCAGCCATCCTTTCGATATTAGCCTTTTGTTCAGCAGTCATGGTATCAGCCTTAGCCAAATCTTCAAACTCCTTTCTAATCCTATCTTCTTCTGTTTCTACCACCACATCTGTTTTAACTTCATTAGGTGTAATTACAGGTTCAGCCTTTTTATCATTTTCTCCAACTAAATCACTAGCTTCAATACCGTATTTAAAGAAATCTTTATTCTCTTCAAAAAACTTAGTAATCAAAGGCTTCATAGTGTTTTCGTAAACCGTCTTGTTAACATAGTTTGGCGATTCAAAATACGAAGTAGATAAATCAGGCTTCAATGGGTCAGGAAACACACTTGCTGCTTCACCGAAAACAGAAATAGCAAAATGCTGCTCTAAGGCTCTAGCGAAACACTCCTTCGTTGCGTTGATGTAATCACTATCACTTGGTTGATTCATTTTTTTTCTGAAAGTAGAAGCAATGATACCTGCTGTATCTTCGTAATTATCTGTTGCCCATCTCAATCTTTTTTGCTCTCCTATCTTGTTGTCTATCCAATGCGCTACTTCGTGAGCAAGAATATTCTCAAACATTTCATCACCGTACTTAGCAGAAACAGCGATTGTTTTCATATTAGGTATATAAACGCCTGCTGCTTTACTTGCAAACACAAGTGTAGTTCCTGTATGTGAAATCTTCATTGCCTCTTCCTTAGCAAGTGATACTAAACCACCGTAAATTTTATTCACGTTAATCCAGCTACCTTTTATTTGCTCAATCTCTAAAGGCTTAATATTAGAACCGTTTTGTCTTTTCACTAATATACCAAACTTATCGTAAAGAGATTCGTTGGTATTCGACATACCGAAAGATGTTTCCAATGCAGTCTTACGAATATCAGAAAGGAATTGTCGTTGAAATTTAATATCCTTCAACTTCCATTTCATCATATCACGGAAATAGTACCAATACTCAAACACTTCAGGATGCCCCCATTTATTTCTACCATCAATTTTTACCTTTGCTTCAGGGTTAAGAAATCTTTCATACATATTGTGGAAAGAAGCCCACATTTTATCATCCTCTAATTGAGAAACCAATCTCTTTCCTTGAACCATCTTAATCGGCTTATAAATAGCCTCTTTACCTTCTAAAGTAAGAGCCTCCCAAGCATCTTTAGTAACTTTCTTTTTTACAGAAACAGGCATACTCTCATAAAAGTATTTTTGAGCATAATGACTTTCTCTTCTTTCTCTTGGTATTCTATCGTAACTTTCTTCAGTACGTTTATTGGTTTCCTCTGCCTTTTTACGCTCCGTAGCCTTAGCCTTAGTATAATAGTAATCATTAATCAATACCAATTGGTCAAGCGTTACAAGAACATATCCTTGCTCTGAATCTGATGGATGTTCTCCTGTATCTCCCCAATTCATACCCTTAGAAATCGTTTCTCGATACCCATTTACTGCTAATATGTAAACATCGGAACTATATCTAATAGCATCAAACATATAACCTCTAATTCTGAACTCATCTTCATTAATAATAGGAATGTATTCAGGTGCTTGTTGCGTTAAAATATTTTCTTCATCAAAAGAAATGTTTTCCGAACCAATTGCAGTGAAGTCAGGTATAGATTCATGCTCTACTCCCTTTTTATCAGTAAAAGTAGATAGTGAACCACCATTCTTCACAGCATAGTATCTGTTGGTTTGGTGAATCAATCCTTTTTGTCTTTGTCTTATTTCGTTATAGTAATCACTTCTTTTTCTTAAAGCATCACCGCTTCTATCTTCTCTAAGCGCCTCTTTCTTAGCTTCTAAATCGGCTATCTCGGCATTAATTACATCTAATGCGTTCTTTTCTCTTACTACGAGTTCTGAAAGGGCTTCTCTTAACTTGCTCTTCAATTCCTCAATAGCATCTTGTGGTAAGCTATTCAAAAACTCCTTCGCCATTTGTTCAGGCGTTTTTGTTTCAGAAGGGATATTTCCACCTTCTTCAAAAATAATTTCTTCGTTCATCATGTATTCATTTTCTTCAAAATTATCATCAACATTCCCACCATCAGCCATCTTTTTAGTGTTATTTATCAAAATATCGTAAGCATTGTCTAAAGCATTTTGTTCTCTCCAATGAAGTTTATTGCCTCTTTTATCAGTATATCTTAAATTCTTGAAATCTTCTATTATATTATCTTTAAAACTACCGTATCTGCTAACATCATAGTTTTTCGCTATATCAATTGCTTTTTCAGTAGTTAATTTTAAATAATGAAGCGATTCAAGTCTTTTTCTTCTTCTGTTTTCATTGATACTACCTATTGTGTAAGCAGCACCATGAATATCATCACCTCCAGCATAAACTACACCCTTATTACTTTTGTATTTTCTACTACCCCAATCCTCTATTTCTAAATTAATAGATTCTATTTTTTTATTTAAAGTATTAATTACTTCTTGAACTACTTTTTCGTTTTCAATTTCTCTTTGTTCTTTGGTAGGGGTGCTATCATCATCACTAAGATTATATACCCAAGCCCAATCAATTTTATCATCAACATTTCCTCCTTCAGCCATCTTATCCACAGAAGTAGCATCTTGAACTTTTTTCTCTTGCCTTTTAATTCTTTTCTCTAAATCATAAATACCTCTAGGTTGTTTTCCTCCCATTTTTTTTATCATTTCTTGTTTCCATGTAGAAATTAAAGATTCCTTATCTCGTTCAGAAATATCTGATTTATTTTCATAATCTAATTGATACGCATCATCTAATCCCACCGCTACCCATTTTGTAACCAACGATTTACTAACTCCACTTAAATATTGTTTCCTTTCTATTTTAGGAAAAGGCATTTCTTCAACTTGTTTCTTTATATTGTTATACTCTTCCTCTTGCGCTTTTAAAATAGCGAGTTGCATTTTCTGTTTAGCTAAAGTTTTTACAGATGACACTAATGAAGGTAAGTTTCTCATTTCCTTTGCATCAACATACCCCAATAATGATGGTATTGTTTCAGAACTAACCGTAACAACATCACCGTCTTTTTTCTCTACTGTAAATTTATGAACTATATCTCTGCCAGTTTCAGCACTAATTTCAGCCTCTTCCCAATTAGAAATTCTTTTATCCTTCAATTCTCCTTCTCGGTTAGGCAGCATAGTCCATTCGTAAGCCCATTGGTATTTATTGCCATTTTTACCCACTATTGGCTTATCAAATACAATAGTTTCTCTTGGCTTAAACCTGCTACTAGCTGAAATTGCTTTACTGTAAGTATCACCCACATTCCCTCCTTCAGCCATCTTTTTTTGATTATCGAAAACAACTTTTGTGTTATTAACTATAATAATCCTTTTCTTTTTTAGGTATTCTGAAATATCTTTTTCATCAAATAAATCGTACCACTCCATTGCTAAATCAATAGTTAATTGATTTGCTAACTCTTCTGAAATTCCGCTTAGGTGTTTTCTTAAAATAGTTGGTGAATAAAGCCCTTTACTTCTTTTGTGCTTCCCTTCATTATACATTAAGACAACTAAATCTTTATCACTAAGAACAATTCCGTTTAATTTAAGATTTTCAATATATGGTGAAAGAATATCGCTACCAACACTACCACCTTCTTTATAGCGAATATCGTTGCTATCGCTATCGAATGTTGTGTTTGTGCCGTCTGCAAGTTTTATTTGAGAAGGATTCCATACAATTATTTCAGGTATTTCACCTTCGTTTTCATGTCCATAATCATACCTTATTATAACTCCATCCTGCGCTCTATCCTTAGCATGACCCACTAAGTTAGATTGTTGTTCTGCAAATGCTTGTCCATAGAAAGGATTTTTAATACACAGAAATACTTTTAATATAATTTCTTTGCCCCCATATTGTTCTACCACATCTCTTGCAAATGAAAATTCTTTATTAGGTGTGAAATAAAATCCTTTGCCATACCATCCTTTATCAGTTTTGCCAAAATATTTTAAATCAAATTCATAAAATTCAGTATTTGTTCCATGATAAACCACCAAAGGCTCTCCATTTTCATCAACTACTTTACTTGCTGTTTCGGGTGAGTTTTCCCAATCCCCAAACCATTCTTTAAAAGCATCTGTACGAACTAACTTATATTGTTCGGGGGTAAGATTACTTGGTTTACCATTAGGGGCTAACATAGCACTTCCAACACTACCACCTTCAGCCATTTTCTTAGGGTTATGCCCCCATATAAGCAAAGCTAAATGTTTTCTTGTTTTATTCCCCTTATCATCGTACAAATCACCTCTCATGCCCTTCATCCTTGAAATAAAACTAATTTGCTTCTTAGCCCATATCCACATATTGCTTGTCCACTCTGTGTAAGGAATATCCTTCATCTTCATTATCCAACGTGCCGATTCTCTTCCGCTATCAATACCCTCTGCTTTTGCTTCTTTAGCACTTAAGCCAGCTTCTTTCCCTTCCTTTGAATTATAGAAACTCTCTAGTTCCCCCTTACTCATGTTAACAAGGCTCTTCCACTTTGAATAAGTTTCTTTATCCAATGCTTTACCTTCCTTCGTTTTGTAAAATGCTTTCTGCTCTGCTTTCGTCATTTTGCTTATTGCACTTGGTGTAATGTTACCGCCTTTTTCAAATGTATTTTCATTAACTCTTTCCTCTACATCCCATCTTTCAACTATTTCTAATACTCTCTCTTTAACGTCATTCACAATATCATCATAATCAGAATCCCCATCATATTCCAATGACTTTATGCCTCCAAAACGCCCTGCTGTTAAATTTTCATTTACTATTTCAACAGAAATAAAATCAGTATCAATTTGATTGTTTCTAGGGTTATAAGCGTGGTCTGCTATTCTCAACTTAATGCTTCCTATTATAAAATCTTCATCATCTTTATTGTAAATAATATCAATGACAGAATACTTTTTACCACTACGACCTTGAACTTTTAATTCATAACCATCTACTTCAATTTCATCTGAAATATCATCACCTAAATTATCTTCTACTTTTGATAGTAATTCTTTAGAATTATCTTCCGAACCACTTAAATAGTGAATGTAAAGTTCTTCATCTAAATACTCAATTTCATTAGGTAGATTGTATTTTTCGTAGTATTTTAAATCATACAAAGAAACTTTAGTTTCTACCTCTTCTTCTATATAGTTATCCATGCCAATCCACGCCACATCAAAATATAATGAAACTCTATTTGACGATTCTAAATCTCTTTCTTGGTAATCAACATTTGTTTTAGCTTCTTCAATCGCTTCATCTAAAGTATCGTAAAAACCTATTTCTTGCGAATTATAATCACTTTCCCAACTTACTCTGTATTTAGGTATCGCAACTAATCTTTGATTTCTTTCAGCAGCATCCTCATCATAATCTTCATCCACTCTAAAATCATTCAAATCAAAATATTCTTTTTCAGCTTTCCTAAGAATATCTTCGTTGCTTACTTCTGAATCTCCAACACTACCTCCGTTCTTCATCTTAACCTCACTTGGCGCATAGATAGGATTACCACCTGCCCTTGTATTAATCATGTTAAGTATTTCAGCGTTAGTTCCCGTTAAGGTTTTAACGGTTTTATCTTTTAATGCACTTTTCTTTACAACGGCTTCGCCTGCTTCTAATTCAATTGGCTTATTACTATCATCAATTATAACAGCCTTTGTTCCATTTTCAGCATGAGATTTACCCCCAACTAAACCTCCTTTTAAACCCTTATTAGTATGTATTTTCCTTTTAATTTTCATAACTAAAAATATAACCTTTGTGTTGACTGCAATCTCCTTTTAAGACAGAATTTATAGATTTTCTATCTAACCCCAAAACTCTCGCCATTTCTCTTTTTGATAAAAAATTTGATTTTTCACCAGTTGATAAATTTATTGATGTAATTTTTTTGCCTGTTTTAGCAATAAGATTAATCTTTATCTCTTTTTTCCTTTCTTCTGAAACGTATGACTTTCTTTTGAAATTACTTATTTCAAAATCAGTAAATTTAAACTTATTCTTTTTAAGAATTTTAGTTATAGTTCCTCTATTAGAATTGAAATTTTTAGCTATTTCTATTGCTGAAAACCCATCTTTTCTCATTCTTATAACCTCTTCTGTTTTTAGATAATCAAATATAGTATTCACTTCTAATGCTCTTTTAGTAGCCTTTATAAGTGGTTCTTTATTGTTTAAAACATAATATGAATGAATCATATTTTCGGACTGCGTTACCCACTCCAAGTTAATCAATCTATTGTCTGTTTTAATTCCGTTTATATGATTCACGTAAGGCTTATTTTCTTTATTTTCTAAAAATGTAATAGCTATTAATTTATGAACAAACCAATTTTTTGCTTTCCCATATATTCTAAGTTTTACTGTATTATATCCAAAGTGTGTAAGTTTTATTTTCATTATTCTTTCACTCTTAATAGTTCCATTTCTAGGAATACTTTTAATATTTCCTAAATTAGAACACATATAGCATCCATCAGAAAAAGGGATGTGTTTCCATATTTCTTCATTTTTTCCGTCTGTTGTTTTCTTGATTTTCGCCATATAAAAAGTAAAAAAGCGAATTTACAAAATATTTTGATTGTAAGGAAATTTTTCTTAAAGGCTATGTATTTTTTCTAATTCAACAAATACTTTGGCATTTCATTATTATTCATAAGAACTATGATAGTACCTCTTGGCGTTTCTACTGCGTATAATTCATCTAACTCAACTAAATCCTTTACATCAACTTCTCTTTTCAATGGTCGAGTATCTTCTACCATTATTACCGCATCTTTTTCAAAAGATTGTAATTGATTAATAAGTTCTGCGACTGTCATTGCGCTGTATTTTAAAGTTTCTCAATTTAGTGTTGTGAAGGTATTGAATATTATTTTGTTTTACACAAACATTCACCTTAAAAATTAATCCCAACTCCGTAAAATAGTTTTCTACTTGCTCTCTCTTATTTGGTAAAACGCTTATACCATCGGTGTTAAACTCCAAAACGCTGCTTCCTAACTGCTCAACAATTCTACTTATAACGGTGTAAAGTTCATGGCGTATGTTTATAAAAATCTGTTCATCACGTTTAGATAGCACTTCCTTTCTCTCTGTGTACACTCCATCAATAATATCGTAAGTTGTCTTTTCTCTCCTTCTACCTAAAAAGGATATACAAAGCCTCTTTGCGTGTTTGTGGGTATCTAAAGGCATATACCTATTGAATAGCTTCGTGGATATGTACCCAAGCCTATGCGCTATTTGCCAATAAGCACTTGAAAGGTCGATGTTATAGAACCTATCCCCTTCTACCATAGCATCGTAAGTTATGTTGTACTTTTGCGATACTCTACCGTTATAAGGTACTTTCAAGTCCAATAGTTCAGGATTCTTTTTCAGTTGGCTATTAAGGCTTCTTTTAAAGCCACTAATGAAAGCCACGAACTCTCTCGCT
>Ga0208784_1000774_pt1 | contig 14432 bp, 24 predicted proteins | sample DEB19_08_DNA_FD_184531 | JGI IMG/M metagenome (GOLD analysis project Ga0208784, IMG submission 184531) | Aqueous microbial communities from the Delaware River and Bay under freshwater to marine salinity gradient to study organic matter... | ecosystem: Environmental > Aquatic > Marine > Coastal ... | reverse complement strand
ACGGGAGGAAGTTGGGTAGCGGCCAATAGTAGTTCAGTTGTGGAATATAACATCACAGCAGGCACCAGTTTCAATACAACAGGCGGTGAATTGTTTGCCAGTGGTTTCGTAGCTGCCAACAATCCTTCAGGAAAACAAGCCTCAGGAGGAGATAGCATTGCAGATCCCGCCAAGGCAAAACGTGCCTACATCAGTCAAAATATTACATCAACAGAAAGTAATGTGTTTGCTTTAGTTGCCAGAAACTTAAGCACCACTGCTGATACCCATGCCTATGCATCCATGCAATGGCGTGAAACTCGTTAATCTTAACCGGAATAATTAAATGGATATTCAAAAGCTCAAGGGTCATGTACCTGATGCAGTAATCACACAAATTCCAGAAGTCATGGAGAAGTTTCAAATCAACACCCCACTTCGTCTATGTCACTTCTTGGCACAATGTGGCCATGAATCAGGCAACTTCAAGGCAGTAAATGAAAATTTGAACTATGGCGCCAAGGGTTTGTTAGGATTGTTCAAGAAGTATTTTCCAACTGAAGCCAAGGCTTTGGAATACGAACGCAAGCCAGAAAAGATTGCCAACCTCATCTATGGTGGACGTATGGGCAACGGTCCAGAAGCCACAGGTGAAGGATATAAGTATCGTGGTCGTGGATACATTCAATTGACTGGTAAGGACAACTATGGTGCCTTCGACAAGGTGGTTCCAGAAAACATTCTTGAAACACCTGATTTAGTTGCCACAAAGTATCCACTACTTTCAGCCGCTTGGTTCTGGAACTCACGTGGCTTGAATGCTCTTGCCGACAAGGGTGCTTCTGAACTAGAAGTCACAGCCATCACCAAGAAGGTGAACGGTGGAACCATTGGCTTGACAGATAGAATCAAGCACTTCAATGAATTCTACGCTTTATTCAAGTAATAAATAGGTAGAAAGGAGAAACCGTGAAACGTAATGTGAAGGCATTTTTAGAAAAAACAAAACTGTTTGCAGAAACTATAACTGCTGTTTTGCCTTTAGCAAAGCTGGCATTGGTTGCTATGGGGGCCCTCGCATTAGTTATGGTTGTAAAATATAATGGAAAACAAGATGAGATGGACAAATATATTGCTGAATATAAAACATTTCAAACACAAGCAGCTGCTACCAGCAAATATGCTGATAGTTTAGCACAAGAAATTGTCATTGCTGATAATGAAGCACGAGCCGCACAAAGTCGTGCCAACACATTTAAGAAACAAGCCATTGAATCTCGAAATGAGACCATGAACATGATGGACCGAGCACAAGTGTTAACGGAGACTATCACGGATACATTAACACTAGCACGCGCAATACTTCCATTAAAAGATTCCATTATCACAAAACAAGAAACAACAATTTCTACACAAGATAAACAAATACAAGAATTGGAAAATGCTTTAAAGAATAAAGATACAGCAATATCCTTACTTACACTTTCCCGTGATAGTCTCCAAACAGTTGTAAACAACATCCCACCTGCCCCAAAAAATCCTAACAGAATGTTTGGTATTAAATTGCCAAGTAGAAAGACTTCATTTGTTGTGGGTGTTGTGGCAGGTGTGGTGGTTGGTGGTGTAATGTTGAAATGATTTCTTTTCGTGAATTTCTAAACGAAGCATTAACATCACTGGGTCGTTATAAAAAACAACGAGCCATGGAAAAAAATCGTTGGAAATTGGAACGTAGAAAGAAAATTGCAGCAAAAATCAGTGCCAGTGCTAAACGTTTTAAGAAACGTCTTGACAAAGAAGCTGTGCGAAAGATATATAAAATGGTGGGTGTTAAAAACAAAAGTAAATTATCAAGTACACAAAAGGCGGCTGCTGAAAGAGTTGTGAAACAGCGCTCCAAGTATTACAAGAAGGCATATGTAAGAAAAGAACTTCCCAAATCCAAGAGAACCTACTAATGAAAAAACAATATATGAAAAATCCTTGTTGGAAAGGATATAAAGCATATGGTACTAAAATGAAAAATGGGAAGGAAGTGCCTAATTGTGTTCCTGTATCAGAAGATACAGACATCCAAGAACTTTCCGCAAAGATGAAATTTAAAGCAAAGGCAGAAAGATTTATTCGTCTTGATACACCTTCAGGTCAACGCATTACATCAAAAGATTATCGCAGAGAAAAATACGCGGATAGTCAAAAGAAAAAAACCAATGAAGAATTAGGAAAAGATAATGAATGGGGTCGTCCAGAGCTTACACGAAAGATGTTGGCTGTTACACCTGGACAAGAAAATGCTGACATCCCACCTGCAAAAATCAAGAGTTTAAAAGAATTTTGGATGATGTGTGATACTTTAAAAGATTATGATAACAACATCACCATCACATCTCACCAACATAAATTGGAAATGGAGGATGACTTGGATGAATATCAAAGAAAATATAAAGTATCCGATTATACCGGCGCCAATGACTATGAACGTGAAGAAACTGGTGGAGAAAATGAAGAATATGACGGCATTGAAGAAGCCGCTCCAGCATGGCAAAGAAAAGAAGGTAAGAGCGAATCAGGCGGATTAAATAGAAAGGGTATCGCATCATATCGTCGTGCAAATCCTGGGTCAAAATTGTCCATGGCAGTTACGACAAAGCCCTCAAAGTTGAAGAAAGGAAGCAAGGCAGCAAAACGTAGAAAGAGTTTTTGTGCCCGCATGGGAGGCATGAAGAAGCGTTTAACTTCAGCCAAGACAGCTCGTGACCCAGATTCACGTATCAATAAAGCTCTTAGAAAATGGAATTGCTAATGGAACAATTACTTGCAGCATTGAGAATCACACTCGCCAATTCATTTGAATTATACTTCAAGGCACATGGACATCATTGGAATGTTGAGGGAATGGAATTTTCTCAACTCCATGAATTTTTTGGTGATTTATACCAAGAAGTATTCAATTCCATTGATTCATTGGCAGAAGAAATACGTAAACTTGATGCCACTGTTCCTTACGGAGTGGTTGCATTTAGTAAATTCAAGACGGTAGAAGATAGTGAAATCTATGGTAAAAATGTCAGAGGTATGCTAGAGGACTTACAGACAACAAACCAAAGTGTTCTGGAGTCATTGAATACTTCATTTAAACTTGCAGAAGAACAAAATCTACAAGGATTGATGGATTTCTTGGCAGGACGCATTGCTGAACATGAAAAACACGCCTGGATGATTAGAGCTAGTTTGAAGTAATTATAAATAGTATTATACCATTTTCAAAAATATCTTATGGAATCACAGGATCCTATCAACGAAGCCATGGCAATTCCTCAACTCGAACTTTTGGTTCGTTTGGGGTTATTGCCTATGCAACGGTTATACATTATGCGCAGAGCACTTACCCGTTTGTACACAGGCGTGATGCTTACCCCTGAAGATAGAGAAACATTGTCATTGTTATTGTCCAAGTTCATGGACATGACAATGCACGATCCTGTAATTTTCAGCAGATTGCGTACACAAGTTACACAAAAGGACACACCTATGAAAACTGCAAATGAAGCTGTTGGCAAAGACCAATTGAAGAAAATGCCTGAAGGGATGTTAACTTCCTTGGCTGCAAATGTAAAAGCTAAAATTCGTGCAGGTGGTAGAATTTCTCCCGAAGATAAGCGTCAGGCAAGTCGAGCAAAAGCAGAACTTCGCCGTCGTAGAGATAATGCCAAAGATATGAGAGAATCATATGAAAAGGCATTTCTTGAAGTATTGGGAACATATAATGTAACAAATGTGTCCGAAATACCAAATGAAAATGTAAAAGAATTTTTCAACAAAGTCGAACAACTCTATAATTCAGGAGAATAACCAATGTCAGGATGGGGTATTAAAGACGATAAAACGTCATCAGGTACAGTAACACTCACTGCACCTACAATTACATTTAATGGTGCAACTGCACACGCTTCAGGTGTTATCACATCAGCTAATCATCCATTTCAAACAGGTGATGCTGTTGCTTATTCAAACGGCGGCGGAACTTCAATCGTAGGTTTAACCTCAGGTTCTACCTATTACATTGTTAATTTGTCATCAAGCACAGTAGGTCTCGCTTCAACTGAAGCTGATGCTTTAAAGGCTGTATACATCACAACTACAACTGACGGTGTTGGTGCATCACACACATTAACACATTCATTAGATTACGGTCGTGGTATTATTACAGGTTCTTCAACAGGATTCACAACTGAAGCTGCTGTAGGTGATTTCTTGCGTGTAAGTGACCAAGAAATGATTATTCTTTCAATTGCTTCTGATACTTCATGCCAAGTACTTAATGCCAACCCAGAAATTGCTGTTCTTTCAGCATTTAGTGGTCAACAATATACATTAAGCGAAAAGCCAACTTCATTGGCAAGTGATCCAAGCATCACATCAATCAATGTGTTCGGCGTAGATACAAATGAAATTCAAGCAGCCGCAGCAACTAAGGGTATTGCTCATGCTGGTTGGGTTGCAAAGACTGTTCGTGGTTCACGTACTACATATGAAACACTAGTAGCACTTTCAAAGAATGGTGCCTCACCTGCCAACATGGGTGACTATGAAGATACAGTGTTCCCTGATGCAGTTATCACAATTGTAACACAACCAACAGCCACCAAGTCAGCAGCAGCAGGTGCAGCTATTGCCAACTTGGGTACAGTTGTTGCATCAGTTGTTCCTTCAACAGCTACAATCACTTATCAATGGCAACACTCAGTTAATGGCGGTTCATCATATAGCAACATCAACGCTGCAGGTGGCGTATTCACAGGAGCCAATACTGCAACTCTCGGTGTCAATGCAGGTATGACCGACAGCTCATCAACATGGAATGCAGCCAAGTTCCGTTGCGTAATGTCTGTAACAGGCGGAGCCAACGTAACATCTGGCGTAGTAACACTCACAATCACCTGATAAAAACACATGGCAGATAGCAAAGTAACTGATTTGACCGCAGCCACGTCCGTCAACTCGGCGGACGTGTTGTATCTTATTCAATCAAATACAGATAAGAAAATTACTATTTCTACATTATTGGCAAACCTCCCTGCAACGCTAACAAAGTTTTCAGGATTGTTGGCGTTGGGAGGCACCACCCAAACATTGGCAAATTCAGGCGCCATTAACATAACGTCAACAACAACCTTTATAAGTAATACAGGTAACTCATCATTGACAATTGCTGATGGTACCTATGATGGACAATTGAAACTTGTTATTTGTACAAGTGCCACAGCAACATCTACATTATCAGCTAATATAGGTGCTGTAAGTGTTCAATTTTCTGAGCCAGGACATTCTGCTATCTTGATGTATCGTAGCACAGATTCAAAATGGTATGTTCTTGGAGGAACTGCAACCGTTAATTTCTAAAACATGATTGAATTAAATGATGAAACGTTTTTGTTATATGCGGTAAAAAATTATAACAATCCTAGTTGTACAGGAATTCGTGAATTTCAAGATGATTTGAAAAGATTCAAGTATATCAAAAGATTGTTACGCCGGTATAAAAAAACTGAAAAAATTTCTGAGCGATTGATTTTAAACCATATTATTCTTCTACATAATGTGTTTCAAGAATCACTAGTTCCTATAATTTTTTACAAGATTGAAGAAGAACATTGGCCTCAAATTAAAACCTTTCTTGTGTTTCTTAATTATCTTCCTGATAATTATCAAATAACAAAAGCATTAAATGAAACAGATGTTCAGTTAGATGAAATCATCATATCCAAATTACGAAAACTATGAAAACTTTCAAACAATTTTCTGAAGAAGTCCCTGTAAACAACATGGGAAGTGGAGCCATTGCAAAATATGACCCCATTATGAAATTTAAAATCTTTCGTAGAAAGAAAAAGAAAAAGAAATAGGAGAAATAAAATGTTATATTTCGTTTTAGCGTTTTTATTGATTGGTGCAGTAGCTGTTGCATATCATGTATACACTGATTTGCAACATCCTTCAAAGACTTTTGAAGTTTCTAAAAAAGTTGTTGAACCTGCTCCTGCAGCCATCAAGGTTGAAATTGAAGAAAAGGTTGCCGCAGTAGAAGAAGTAAAAAAGCCAAAGGCAAAAAGAAAGTATGGCGGTAAGGTCAAGAAGGAAAAGAAATAATAGATGAGTCTAGAAACTGAAGTGGCTGTATTGAAAAGCGATGTCAACAGAATGACATCGCTTTTTGAAAAATTGGACACCGCCATTGAACGAATGGGGGATGTCTCCAATAATATTGCACGCATGTTGGCAGTGCATGAAGAACGGCTAAACAAACAGGACGATATAGACGAGGAACTATTCACTTTGGTTGAAAAACGCAGACAAGAAATCCAAGGTGACATTAAAGAATTACATTCACGCATCACCACAGTGAGCCGTGAATTGTCTGATGATATCAATGAAACAGAACAACGCATCATGACCGCTATGACATATGGTATGGCGGATATCAAAAAATGCATCACCGAAGAAACCAAAACCACAACACAACAACGAGTTGATTTGGAAAAACGAATCAATGATTTGGAACGTTGGAAGTGGTTGGTGATGGGTGGAAGCATTGTTATTGGTGCCTTTGCCCATGAAGTTGTTGGTATGATATTCAACTAAACATACTTGACAAAAGTAGTCGCATCGTGTATCTTTCGTTTCAGGAGGATACACGATGTCTTATTTTATAGATACAAAATATTTAAATATGGTGAGCCATAAGTTGCCTTTGTTTGCAAAGAAAAAGGTGGACTTGTGGAATTGTCGTTGTATCATTTGTGGTGATTCCAAGACCAATAAGAAAAAGGCACGTGGATATTTCTATCGGCAAAAGAATGATTTATTTTACAAGTGTCATAATTGTGATGCCAGCCAACATTTCGGCACATTCTTGAAAAATCTAGATGCACACATCTATCAACAATATGTGTTTGAACGATATGCCAAGGGAGAGAATGGACCCAAGGCACACAAGTCTGCTGAAGAATTAATGAAGTTTGAGGAACCTGTATTCAAGCCTAAATCTTTGCTAGAACAAGTGGCTCAACGGCTAGATACATTGGATGAGACAAATGAAGCTGTGCAATATTGCCTGGCTCGAAACATCCCTGTTGACAAATTCAAAGAATTATATTATATTCCTTCTGTGAAGGACATACAAAAGATTGCACCTCAGTATTCTTCCATCAAGACCGAAGAACCTCGGTTGTTGCTCCCGTTTTATGATGAATCCGGTGAACTCACGGGAGTGACAATGCGAGGAATTCGGGGTGAAGCTCTGCGATATATAATGATAAAGTTAAAGGAAGATGCTCCTCTATTATTTGGGATGAACAATGTCAACACCGAAAAAGATGTCATTATTGTTGAGGGTCCTATTGATAGCCTATTCATTGGTAACAGTATCGCAGTGGCTGGAACAGGATTCGGAAAAATCGAAAGTCTCGGATTTGCCAAAGAAAAAATTACTATTGTATTTGATAATCAGTCTCGCAATAGTGAAGTGGTACGACTTATGGAGCACTACATCAAAATCGGGTATAAAGTTTGCATCTGGCCTTGTGACATTCGAGAAAAGGACATCAATGATATGGTCCAATCTGGTAAACAAGCTGAAAGGCTCATTAAAGAAAACACATATCAAGGATTAATGGCACAATTAAAATTTACAGAATGGAGAAATTGTTAATGAAAGTGAAGTTGATTTCTCACACCATTGCGTGTGCAGATGATTTAGAAAATGTGGCAACACCCACTGACCTTATTGCCTATTGTGCGCGGGTCAGCAATCCTAGTAATCAGTATAACATGGAAACAGCAGACAAGCTGATTTCATATCTTATCAAATGGAAACACTGGAGTCCATTTGAGATGGTGAATGCCACATTGGAAATTGAAACTACAAGAGATATTGCTCGACAGATTCTTCGTCATAGAAGTTTCACATTTCAAGAATTCAGTCAACGATATGCCGACCCTGTGAAGGAACTGGAGTTTGTAACCCGTGAGGCTCGACTCCAAGACCAGAAGAATCGTCAGAACTCCATTGAAACAGGTGACACTCAACTGCAAGAAATGTGGGATAAGATGCAGTGGGATTTGATTGAAAAGACGAGAGGTGTATATAACTGGGCTATTAGTCAAGGTATCGCTAAGGAAGTTGCTCGTGCGGTTCTTCCTGAAGGCTTGACAACATCTAGAATGTACGTTAACGGAACATTAAGAAGCTGGATTCACTATATAGATATACGTTCTGACAAGGCAACACAGAAGGAACACAGAATGATTGCACTAGAATGTGCAAAAGCCATTTCTGAAATTTTCCCATTGATAAATAACTTTTCACATTATGAGAGCGACAATGCAAAGTGATGTACGTATTTTTATGGAAGCCTGTGGTCAAGCAGTTGAAAATAGACCCAGTTTCACCAATGATAATTATAGACAAGCTGTCCTGTATTTAAATCTCATTCGAGAGGAGATGGAAGAATTAGAAGAAGGATTTGAAAAACAGGACATAGTAGAAACAGCAGATGCTTGTGGCGATTTAATTTGGGTGATACTCGGTCTATGCAATACTCTAGGAATTCCTATGGGTCCTGTATGGCAAGAAATCACCTCATCAAACATGAGTAAGACGGTTGATGGACAAGTTATTCGCCGTGATGATGGTAAGATTTTAAAGCCCGAAACATATTTCCCACCCAACATTCAAAGAGCTTTACAGCTACAGGAATCCAACAATGAGTAAGATGGAATTGCCCGCAAAGATTTTAAGTGACATTACGATATTCATGAAGTATGCCAAGTTTGACCCTGAACTTGGTCGTCGTGAAAATTGGAAAGAACTTGTGGACAGAAACAAGCATATGCATATGGAGAAGTATCCACATCTTGTTAAGGAAATTGATGCTGCCTATCAATTTGTTTATGACAAGAAAATTCTTCCTTCAATGCGCAGTTTACAATTTGCAGGTAAGCCCATCACCATCAACAATGCACGTTTGTATAATTGCTGCTTCCTTCCTATTGACCACGTGGATGCCTTTAGTGAAGTGATGTTCCTATTGCTATCAGGCACAGGCGTAGGATATTCTGTTCAACGCCATCATATTGAAAGTCTTCCTGAAATCAATAAGCCCACCAAGAATCGTCGCTATTTGATTGGTGATAGCATTGAAGGTTGGGCTGATGCCATTAAGGTGTTGATGACTGCCTACATGAAGGGCAAGGCAATGCCTGTATTTGATTTCAGTGATATTCGTCCCAAGGGTGCTCAACTCATCACCTCAGGTGGTAAGGCACCTGGTCCTGAACCCTTGAAGGATTGTTTACATAACGTACAAAAGATTCTTGACAGAAAAGAAAACGGCGAACAACTCACTTCACTAGAAGTGCATGATATTCTTTGCTATATTGCCGATGCCGTATTGGCAGGTGGTATTCGTCGGTCAGCCATGATTTCATTGTTTGATATTGATGACGATGATATGTTGACTTGTAAGTTCGGCAACTGGTGGGAAACAGCTCCTCAACGTGGTCGTGCCAACAACTCAGCTGTGATTGTTCGTTCCAAGGTGGAAGAAGAAACTTTCTTTGATTTGTGGAAGAAGATTGAAGCATCGGGTTCAGGTGAACCCGGATTCTTCTTCACGAATGATAAGGATTGGGGTATGAATCCATGTGCAGAAATTTCATTACGCCCATTCCAATTCTGTAACTTAACAACTATTCACGCAGGCGATGTTGAATCACAAGAAGATTTGAACGAACGTGCCAAGGCGGCAGCATTCATCGGAACATTGCAGGCATCATACACAAACTTTCACTATTTGAGAGATATATGGAAGAGAACGACAGAGAAGGAAGCTCTCATCGGAGTTTCGATGACTGGAATCGCATCGGGTGGAGTGTTAAAACTGGACATGAAGGAAGCTGCAAACATGGTGAAGGAGGAGAATGCACGTGTATCGTCCTTAATTGGTACGATGCCAGCGGCCCGTTGCACGACCGTGAAGCCCGAAGGCACATCATCCCTCGTCTTGGGTACGAGTAGCGGCATTCATGCTTGGCACAATGATTTCTACATTCGTAGAATTCGTGTCGGTAAGAATGAAAGCATTTACAACTATCTCAGCAATAATCATCCAGAACTTGTGACAGATGAATTCTTCAAGCCAAACATTCAAGCTGTCATTGAGGTGCCACAAAAGGCACCAGAAGGTGCCGTGACTCGTCAAGAATCAGCTCTTGATTTGTTGAAGCGTGTATCCAAGGTATGGAAGGAATGGGTGAAGCCAGGTCATCGCAAGGGTGCCAACAAGAACAACGTGTCCACAACCGTAACCATCAAGCCACATGAATGGGATGAAGTGGGACGTTGGATGTGGGACAATCGTGAAAACTTCACAGCACTTTCCGTTCTTCCTCATTCAGACCACACATATATCCAAGCACCATTTGAAGATGTTGATGAAACTACATATCTTGAAGCTGTGAAGGTGTTACATAACATCAATCTTGATGATGTGACAGAAATGGAAGATGTGACAAATCTTCAGGGCGAGGCTGCATGTTCGGCCAATGGATGTGAAGTAGTATGATAAAAAGCATCACAAGCATTACAGATTTGGAAAAAGAAATTTCTTCCCATGATGTTGTGGTTGTTGATTTATATGCCACATGGTGTGTTCCTTGTCAACAAATGCTTCCTGTAGTTGAGGAACTGTCGAATAGTTCGGCAGTTCCCTTCTATAAGGTTGACATTGATGAAGTTCCTGAAGTGAAAGACTTCACTGGAGCAAAAGCAGTTCCTATGCTCTTGATATATAAGCAAGGAAAGAAACGTGAATTTGCTTTCGGTATCACAGACAAAACAAAAATAGAAAGTAAATTAAACAGAGTAACGAGGAGTTAGGAACACAATGCATAAAAATATATTCTGTATGTCCTGCGAAGCCGATTTCAATGTTCGTCATGACATGGATGAAGACCATTATAGATTAGAATATTGTCCATTTTGTGGTGACACGTTAGAAGGTGGTGAAGAATATGAATTCAATGAGGATGAAGAGGAAGAATAAACTTTATGACTTGGTTGACAATATTTTGTGCACAGGTGCTTTTCAATATCTTGAAGGTGTTGGAAATACGATACACTTATGAAGAAAATCTTCCAAAATTGTTATTCAATAGCATTTGGATGGCCTTGGTGTCATTGTCTTCCATGTATTGGTCATTAGATGAACTAATGAGAGGTAATTGGGCAGTAATTCCCATATATGTACTTGGTAATTTAGTAGGAAAGTATATTGGTATGAAAATTGATGCATTTAAAAATATCCCTCTTTCATTTTTTTCAAGTGAATAAATAGTCTAGTCATTATGAGGACTAGATTATGTGGTTATATGAAAATAAAGAGTTTACTGAAGTTCCTGACAACATCATTGGATTCGTATATCGAATCACTAACCTTCAAACAGGACGCCAGTACATTGGAAAGAAACTATTCACATTTGCTCGAAGAAAATCCGTTAAAGGAAAACGAAAGCGAGTTCGAGTGGAATCTGACTGGCGAGAATACTACGGAAGTAACAAAGAGCTTCTACACGATATTGCTACCCTTGGAGGAGAACATTTCCAGCGTGAGATACTTCATTTGTGTGCCAACAAAGGAAGGTGCAATTATCTTGAGGCCAAACTTCAGTTTCAATATGGTGTGTTAGAACACCCAGATAAATTCTACAATGATTGGATCATGTGTAAGGTTCACAGGAAACATTTAAAATGATATTACTCACTCTTTTTTCTGCATTATTCATTAGCTCTGTGGCGGCATGGTTTTCCATTGCGGGTCTCATAGCCATTTTCCCTGGAGCTCCTGTAGCCGTAGGGTTGATGGGTAGTGCATTGGAATTGGGTAAGTTGGTGTCAGCATCTTGGATATATCGTTTCTGGAATAAGACCAATTTGTTGATGCGAACATATTTCATTGTTGCCATCGTGGTGTTGAGTTTCATCACAAGCATTGGTGTGTTTGGGTATCTCACCCGGGCTTATGCTGAAGGCACAGAAGGCTTAGATGCCAATTCTGAACAAATTGCTTTACTTGATGCACAAATCGCCATTGAACAAGACAACGTGAATGTGTCACGCACCACGTTACAACAATTAGATAAAGCTGTTAGTAACTTGAATGATAGTAGTCGGGTGGAACGTGCCATACAAGTACGTAACAGTCAACGTAATGAACGTACAGATTTAAATTCCACCATTGCCACAAGCAATCAAAAGATTGCTGAACTAAAGAAGCAAAAGGCCGAATTGAACTTAGGCCAACGAAAGTTAGAAACAGAAGTAGGTCCTATTAAATATGTGGCACAATTGGTATATGGTGCCGATGATACCAATACCATTGACAAGGCAGTGCGTTTACTTGTACTTCTGTTAATCTTTGTGTTTGACCCATTAGCCATTCTCATGGTGATTGCCGCCAACATCTCTATGAAAAAAGATGTTCCAAAAACGGTGATGCCTCCTACCAAGAATTTTGCTGATGCATTGAATAAGTCAGAACCTGCCACAAAAGTAGAAAACATCACCGACATGGATATGGATTGGAACCCCGGGAGTTGGTTTCGAATGGTGAAACGTCCTAAGTGATTGAAATATAAGCACTTACAGGCTACTTGACTTTTCTGTGAAAATTAAGTATATTACATCTGTACTCTAATACATGGAGGCAGTACATGGTTATGGATGGTATTACAAAAGAGGGGATTCGCAATCTTCTCCGAAATGGTATTGTAAATGTGACATTCACAAAAGGTGATGGCACAGTCCGTGTTATGAAATGCACGTTACAGGAACAACATCTTCCTGAAAGCAAAGAAGATACTTGGAAACAAGGTTCAGATAGTTGTGCAGTATGGGATGTAGAGAATTATGGGTGGCGGTCCTTCCGGTTCGATTCCATTCAACATCTTGAGGTGTGTCATGATTAATTTGCATATGGTTCTCCCGCCGGCGTCTGAGACTGGATTAATTCCTGAGGAACCTACGTGGCATGATGTTATCATCAAGGATGAACGATATAACGCAGAACTACTTCGAGGATTGAATTGGCATAACTATTGTGCCGGTGAAAAGGACCTCATGAAGTACATGGAGCAATGGATCCGCGAGCATCGTCCTACTACTGCCAAGAAGGATATTGCTCTGTGGCGTGAAACCTCTAATATTCGTTCTAGTATCTGCATCATGGCTCGGATGCAACTTCAAGGATTTCCTTTGAAGAACATGGATGCACAAAAGATTCGAGATTATGTCATGGAGTTTACGGGAGTTTCAAAGACTCGTACAGCATCTCCTAAGGTGGTAAATACTGGTCCCACTATTCAGGATAGAATTCGCACACAGGTATCTTCCATCTTGGCAGACCTTGATGGTCATGTAGATGATGCTTTTGATGGCGTTCTTCCTTCGTCGGATGAACTGGCTGGCAAGATTCTCACCCAGAATTTCAAAGGTCCCCAGCTCAAGTTGATTCAGCAATATCTTCGCAAGAACCTTGCCGAGTGGCACATGGCGTATAATGGCGAGGATGAACAGCTTGTGGAAGGATATTCTTATGTGGGTAAGAGAAACTTCAAGAAGATTATTGATGTATTCTCTGAGGTGATGTCCCGTATTTCACAGGAACAAACTAAGGTACAGGCAACACGTATTCGTAAAAAGAAGCCTGTGGACAAGAAGAAGATGGCAAGCAAGATTCGTTTCAAGGCGGAACATGATGGTATCAAGTCTTGTAACCCTGTTGACATCATTGGTGCCAACATGGTTTGGGTCTATGATACCAAGAAGCGCCGTCTTGGATACTACGAGGCAGAAACTAAGGATAGTTTGTTTGTGAAGGGGCCGAAGATTTATGGGTTCAAGAACACCTGTGAAAAGATTCTTCGCAAGCCTGAGGATCAACTTTCTGAAGTGATGAAGCTCCGTAAGAATCAAACTGTAAATTGGTTTGACGATATCAAGGCGAAGTGCAAGGAAATGAAGGGACGCATGACCACAGACATTTTAATCGTGAGGATTGACTAATGAAGCCCAAGGATAGATTTGATTTAGAGCAGGAAATCATGAATTGCTGGAAGGTAACCGATGATATTGATTCTGTGGCACATTTTGTAGGTAAGATAAACATTGATGCAAAGAATCAAGATGCCTTGTTGAATATGCTTCTTGGTATGAAGCAGCTATACAATGTGAAGTTTGAAATGCTATTTGAGACTTTCGAGGAGTTGATTCATGCAGGTGAGTTGAACGCCAACTTAAAGAAGTTTAATTGGAAGTGGCCCGAAGAGGAAACCTATGATAATAGTTGATTATAGTCAGACAGCAATCAGCACCTTAATGGCGGAACTTCGTGGAC
>Ga0208784_1000768_pt1 | contig 14568 bp, 21 predicted proteins | sample DEB19_08_DNA_FD_184531 | JGI IMG/M metagenome (GOLD analysis project Ga0208784, IMG submission 184531) | Aqueous microbial communities from the Delaware River and Bay under freshwater to marine salinity gradient to study organic matter... | ecosystem: Environmental > Aquatic > Marine > Coastal ... | reverse complement strand
TGGGCGTGCCGTCAAACGTCGTGAAGACGAGCAACAGGTCGCCCGGCTGCGCGACGGGCAGCGTGACGGTATGCGTCGTGGCGTCGGTCGTCGTCTGGCTGTTGACCGCCGCGGCGATAACCGGATAAGCCATTAGCGCGCGATGCTCAGGCTGCGGAACTGGTCAAGCCGGATAGAGCCATTGGCGCCCGCGTAGCGCCGGAGCGCCTTGAGCACCGCCCCTTCCACGACGGCCGGGTCGCCCGTCACGTACATGTTCAGCGTCACGCCGCTGCCGGCGCCGTACTCGTCCAGGGGAACGACGGCTTCCGGTCCGGCTTCGCCGATGAGCGCAACAGTCGGGCTCGTGACGATGCCGCCCTTGGCAAGCTGGATGTCCGGGATGAGGTCGCCCGTCTGCGCCCAGAGCTGGAAGGACCCGCGCGGCACGATCTCCACCCGCCCGAACGGTCCGTCGATGCCGTAGCCGTCCCACGAGATCGAGAACTCGGGAATAACGAAGTCGATGCTGTTCCAGGCATCCACGAGCACCTGCACCGCGGCGCCCACGACTTTGCCAACCTCGTCCGCAAGCGTGCGGGCGCCGTCCACGATCCCATCCACGAGCGCGCCGCCGATGCCGGCGGCCGCGTCCAGCATCTTTGGAATGACGTTGGACGCGAACGTGACGATGTTCTCAAACGCCTTGCCGATGTTCTCCACGACGGTGCCGACCGTCTCTTCAATCGCCTTGACGGCGCCGGTCACGTCGCCGTTCAGCAACGCGGTAAAGGCGCTGAGCACGCCCTGGACGATGGAGAACGCCGTCTCAAACGCCAACCGCAGGTTATCGATCAGCGGCGCGGCTTCCGTGAGTAGGTTCTGAATGACCGGCAACAGGGCGTCGATAAAGCCCTTCACCTTGTCCATGTATTCGCCGAACCGGACGGCGAGCTCATTGAGCGTCGGCTGCCACTCGGCCCACAGGTCCTTGAGCAGTGGCAGCGCGTCGTCCAGCGTCTTGTTGATGCTGCCGCCGATCTCTTCGAACACGTCGCCGATGCCTGACTGCAGGACGGCGATGGTCCCGGCGGTCGTTTCCGCGTAGCCGGCCGCGGCGCCCGCGTAGTCGCCCTCGGCATCCTTCAGGCGCTTGCTGGATGTCTTGCCCTCGATGCCGAGCTCGTACATCGCCTTGGTGGAGCCCTTGGCGGCGCCGCGAACCTTCTTGATCGCGTCCTCAAGCGGAATGCCGCGCTCGCGCGCGACGTCCATCGCAACGGCCATCCACCGCTGCGCCTCTTCCACGTCGCCCGTTTCCTTGGCGAGCGCCTGGAGCCCGCGCACGATCACGTCGTCATCCGCGAACCCGAAGGACGAGCCAAGCGCCGTGATGTCCTGGGCAATCGTGGCGGCTTCCTCGGCCGACACGCCGAGCCCCTTGAGCGATTGCGTGAGGCCGAAAAGCGCCTCATCGTACTTTCGGGCGTCCTCAATCCCGCCCATGATCGCATCGCCGAGCATCTCCACGCCCGTGATGGCGGCGTTCAGAAAGACGGGCCCCACGAAGCTCTTCATGGCGCTGAAACTGCGGCCGACGCGTCCGGCTTCCTTCTGGACGCCGGACATCTTCTTGCTCACGTCGCTGACGTCCGCGATGAGCTTGAGCTGGAGAATGCGGTCAACGCTCATTGGGTCGGGGTCACCTGGAGTGCGCGGTCAAGCGCGGCCGAGTAGGTCGTCCGGATGTAGCGGCCATTGTCGCGAATGGTCGGCCACAGGAAGTACCCGCGGCGACCGCGGTGCTCCGGGAACTGGCGCGTAGACGGCCGCTTCCCGCCGCCGAACTCCGCGCCATAGATCAGGTCGCCGACCGTCTGCCGGCGGCCGGTCCTCGGGCGCCCATCGCCGTGAGGCGGAAGCTTGCGCGAGTTGCCGAGCTTGACGGTCGGGATGCGGGACGCGGGCGTCGTGAGCGCGCCGGCCACGAGCCGGGCCGCCGGATGCAAGCCGCGAGCGCGGCCGGATGCCTCATCGGCCACCCGGTCCGCGATCTCGTCTGACGCCGCCTTGAGCTGATCGCTCGCTTCGTCCGGCAGGTTGCGCAGGTACTTGTTCAGGCCGGGCATTCCGATGAACTTTTGCTTCATCGCTTCCCCTTCCTGCGTGCCGCTAGCCGGCGCTCGCGTGCTTCGTCCCGTAGGACCTCGTCCATCGCCGCCACGTCGCGCCAGGTGAGCGCGCGGACCTCGTGCGGCGTCATCCGGTAGGCCCGGGCAAGCCGAGCGACTTGCTCGGCCCGCCGGGCCGCTACGGGTCCGGGTCCGTCTCTCCGGTCAGGTTGACGGCGTCCATGAGCTCCCGGAGCGTCATATGGTCCGTCGTCTGCCCGGTCGCCTTCTCGTAGATCAGGCGATAGAGCTTCGTGGCGCTCGGGACCGTTGCCCAGTTGGACACTGAGACCCCGAGCTCCACTTCAATGGCTTCGACATCCGCGACCTTCAGGTCAAGGATGCTGACGACGCGCTCCCTCGTCGTCATGGTCAGGCCACGACCGGCAGGGCCTGCAGGATCAGCGGCACGTCAACCTCGACGCGCTGCCCGATCTCGAACCGGCCGAGGGGAATGGGGGAGGGGATGATCACGTCAACCGTGATCGTCGTCCCGGAAATGGGCGTGAGCACCATCTCAAGGACGGTGTCCGTCAGCGCGTCCAGCGCGGTGTACATCGTCTCGGACCAAAGGCACGACAGGGTGCCGGACCGCGTCGTGCGGCCGGCTTCCATCGCGCCCGGGTCACAGAACGTGCCAACGTCGATCATCTCGGTCTCGGTCGTGAGCTCCACCGCCACGACGTAGCAGCTGATATCGACGGCCGGGTTCGCTCCGTCCTGGAGCGTCACGGTCGGGGACTTGACGATCACGGGTTGCCCTCCACGTAGCCGACCACGTAGAGCGTGGCCGCGAGATACTCAATGCCGCCGACTTCCTGAACGGGGCCGACGCTATCGACAGACTCCCAGGTTGCCTCGGGCACCGACTCCACGGCGTCCCGGACCGTGTCACACACGGTGTCTAGAACTTCCATGCCGGCGGCCCCGGCCGCCCGCGGGACGAGGATCGTGAGCTGGAGCTTCACTTCCTCGTGGCAATAGTCCGTGCGCACTCGGTACGGCGAGCGCGGACCGATCACGACGGACGGGCCCGCGACGATGTCCGGCGGGGCCGGGTAGATCCCGTATCCCGTCAGGCTCGCCGCAAGCGCCGCCGCGATGTCGGCCCGGAGCTGCGCCGCGGAGCTCACGCGATGCCCCAGGCCTCACGCTGCCCAAGGAGGATCAGCGCGACTTCCGGCATCGTCGTCTTCACGTACGTCGCCACGTCGCCGAGCCCGCCCGCCACTCCCCAGGGCACGTCCGGCGACTTGTAGAACCTGACGGCCGCGGCGATGGTGGCGAGGTGGACGGACGGACGGCTATCCACCACGTCAAGCGTGATGGGAGCCGTCCAGTCCACGACGTGATCCGTGACCGTCTTCCCGAGGTGATAGTCAACCCAACGCGACGCAAGGATCAGGGCGACCGTGAGTCGGTCGTCCTGTCCCGTGACGCCGCCGAGGACCGTGGCTAGGTCCTGGACGGTTGCGTAAACCTCAGGGTTCGTGGGCATGGATTAGGCGCCCTGATAGATCCACTGGAGCCCGTCGGCGATGTAGACCGCCGGAGCCCCAAGGCTCCAAACGGCCACGTTCTGACCGAGCTTGGCGACATCCTCAGCCGTGATCGTAAACGGGCCATCCTCATGCCACTTGGCAGCCAGCCGATTGCTCACAAGGAACCCGTCCGGAGTGGCGCCGTAATCCAGTTCGCGGCAGTGGATGATCGGAAGCCCATTGACCGAGACAGCGAGCGTGCTCGCCGTCGCGTTGCCGGCCGCCATGCTCATATTCCCGGCGTAAGCCGGAACGATGCGCGACTTGGCGGCAAGCTTCGTGAACCATGCGCTGCTTGCCAGAACAAACTCGGCGGGCGCGCCGGTGGCGGACTCGACCGCCACCGAAGCCCCGAACAGGTCCTCGAGAAGCACCGAGCCATCCGTGTCGGCGTCGATGTCATACGTGCCGTCGTAGGTCGCGCCGTCGTTATAAAGCGGGCTGATGAACGCACGCTCGGTCACGGTCGCCCACGCCTTGGCCATGTAGCGCGACCAAACGTCCAGGAAAGCCGGGTCGCTGCGGCGGATCAGCTGATAGCTGATGTCCGCGCCGCCGGCATAGGTGCCGATGGTGGCGGACCCATAGTTGAACTGAACCACACCGGAAGCAATCTCGGTCTTCTGGGCTTCCTGCAGGGCGACGAGCGTACCGTCGGGGTCCGCGGTGTCCAGCTTCGGCCAGCGCACTTCCATACCGTTGGCGGGAAGCGCTGCGGTTCCAAATGCCGTGATAGCCGGACGGCCAAAGTTGATGATGCCCTGGACGACTCGGAGCCATCCCGGCTGCACAAGCCCGGGATTGTCGTCCGTAATCAGGTCGTCCAGCGCCCGGCCAAGCTCGCGCGCCAGGTCGCGATCATCGGCCGCGGCCTTGATGAACTCGCCTGCGGAGCGGAACCGGTAGATGCCCTGCGGCTCCACGGCCGCCGGCGCCGCCGCCTGGATGGCAAGCGCTTCCATGCGCTGCTCAACGCGATCCAGCCGGTCCGTAACCGGCGTCAGGTCCAGAGACTCGGTCATGCCCTCATCACCCTCGCTATCGTCCGGCTCGGCCCGGACGGCCACAACTTCCGCACCCGGATACGCGCCGCGCTCCAGGATCGCCACGCGGCGCAGGTCAACGCCGTGTCGCTCCGTCACCCCGTCGGCCGCGCGCTTGCTCGTGCGCGGGACAAAGACGACCGACACGTCCTGATAGACGCCCTCCCGGGTGAGCGTAAGGAGCTCATCACCGGTCGGCGTCGGCGCGATGCGCGCCGTGAGATAGGCGGCGTCGTCGCGCTCCTCAAGCGCAAGCCCGCGGCCCACGAGCGGACCGCCGTGGCGGCCGGCCTCAATGGTCACCCGGGACGGGTCCACTCCGCGGAACGCGCCGCGGCGGAAGCGCTCCGGCCCGTCGCCCGTCATCGCGACCGTGTCCCAGGGCACGATGCGCAGCTCCACGGTCCGGCCCTCGTTCTCGCCGTCCCGCGTAGAGATCGCGCCCGACTCGGCGCGCGTAAGCTCATCCACTAGATCACCTCAGGCACGGTGCCGGGCCGCCCGGCCGCCGCCGGCGTCGGCATATAAAGCGGACCCATCTCAATGTCGGTCGGCCAACCCTCAAGCCGCCGGACCTCATCAGTCCCCAGGAACCCGGCGTCAATCGCCGTCTTGTACGTGTTGTACCGGGTCACGGTGTCCACCCGCAGGAGCTCGCGCGTATCGAACCGGACGGCCGAGGTAGACGGCACGAGATCGCTCCACGCGGCTTCGATCAGCGACAGGTACACCGGGGCGAGCGTGGAGCGCACGAGCTCGTCCACCGCGGCCGCGCTGTTGCCGTAGGTGATCGTCGCCCCGCTCGTCTCGACGTGAAGCAGCGGCGCCGGGATGCCGAGCATGCGCGCCACGATGGTGGCGCCGTACGCGCGGGTTTCTTGCAGCTGCGACTTCTGCGGGTCAACGCTCGGGAACTCGGCGTCGATGCCCCCCGACAGGACCGCGGGCGCGCGCGCCGGCCCCTTGTTCGCGTTGATCCACTGAGCCTTGAGCGCAGCCGCCTCATCCGCCGTGAGCGCCGTGGTGCTCCGGAGCACGGTAGACGGCAGCCCGCCGGACGTGAAGAACGACGCGGCGTAGTCTTCGGCAGCCGCGATCGTGGCGAGCGCCGGCAGCCCCTGGCGCACCGGGGAACGTCCCACCACGTCCCCCGGCGCGCGGTTGAGGGCGATATGGATTACGTCAAACCCGACTGTGAGACTGCGCTGCCGCCACGTGATCTTCTCTGTGAGCTTGCGGTCATCCCAGGCGACGAGGACCTCGGACGGGTCAAGAACGATCGCCGTGCGGGCGTAGCCGTCCGGGTCCCTGTCGCCCAGGAGCCAATAGGCGTTGCCGTCCGCCACGAGCGAATAGAGCGTCTGGTAGACGAACTCGTATCGCGTCTGGAAGGGCGACGGGCGCGACACGATGCGCGGTTGCTGCGGCTGCGGGACGCCGTCCCGGTAGACGAGCGGAGTGAACGCGGCGCCGGTCGCGCAGATGAGCTGCACGCCGCGGGCGACGGCCGGCATCCGCATCGCTTCCGTGACGCTGAACTCGCCCAGACGCTCCTCAAGCATCTCGTAGATAAGCTCGGCGACATTCGAAACGGGCGCTGTGCGCTTGCGCTCGTCGGAACCGATCAACCAGTCAATGAAACCCACAACGGTAGTTTATATGTTGCGTCAAGTCGCAAGCCGATTATCATGGCGCCGTGGCGGAACCTCCTCCCTGCCATTCGCGGCGCCGGCCTTAGGCGGGGCCGGCGCCGCACTTACTGATGAGGCGATAGATGGTTGCTCAGCTCCGATTGGCGATGCCGCAAATTGTCGCGGCGGTGCTCGTGCTCGTAGGCCTGTTCATGATCTATGAGCTCATCCGGGACGGGAGCATCGCGCCGGAAGCGGGACTGGCGATCATCACTACGCTCCTCGGCGGCGCGGTCGCGCACTTGTTCAGCGCTGACGCTGCCGGCCGCGCGGTCGGCTCGTACGAGCGGGCGCAGAACGGCGTCAGCGACAAGATTAACGCCGCTGCTCGTGCCGCCTCAGTGAATGGCAACGGCGGCACAACGCACGCAGGTTCGTAGCGTCCAGCCCGCGGTCCGGCGCGACCGATAGCGGGACGATATGGTCGGCTTCCAGCGGGACGCCCGCGACGCCGCATAGCGCGCAGACACCCGAGGAACGCACCGCCCGCGATAGGTCCGTCCAGGCGCGCGACGATCTCAGCTTGCGCTCGGATGTCTGCGGGCGCCGGATACGGCATTTGGTGCACCGGCTGCCGGAGCCCGGAGATAGATACACGCGGCAGCCGATGCACGTGGAGCCTAGCACTAGTAGATGACCGGGCGTGCGGGCTCCGGCTCCGCGGTCGCGCTTGCTTCCTCGGCGAGGATCGCGGCGACGGCGAGATCGATGGCTTGCGGCTTGTCCGCCCGCTTCCGGATGACTTCGCCCGCCGGCGTGACTTCGGCGACCGCGGCAAGGATGTGGCGCCGGAGCGCTTCGTCGCCATCCCAGGAAGCGGAGCCCGAGTAGATCGTGGAGAGGAAACGGTCCGTGGCCGCGGCCATTTTCATGCGCACATTGGTCGGGAAGCTGACGACGCGCTCCGGCCCGTACTCGGCGGCGAGCTCCTCAAGCATGTCGCGGAAATGCCACGGGTCCGCGAACAGGGCGAGCACCTTCCACCTGGCGAACGCATCCTGCAGCGCGTGCAGGACCTGATCGCGCGGGACGCGCCAACGCCGGTCGCCCTTGGGGCGCTCCCACTTCGCCACGACAAAGTACCGGCCGGTGCTCACGTCCTTGCCGACGATGCCGGTAGCGTCGATCGCGACCGAGCCGTCGAAGCCGAGCGCCACGGGCGTGCCGGCGGCCGGCCACCCGGCCACGACGGGCAGCGCGTCCCATACATCGGAGCTCATCCACTGCTCCTCCCGGTCCGCCCATAACCCGAGCCGGAAGGTGCGGAAGACGTTTGGTGGGAGCGTCGCGGCGTCCAGCGCCAGGGCGTCCGGCTGCAGGAAGTCGCCAAGCGCGGGGTTGGCGCGCTTCCACTCGCGACGATCCTTGACGCCCGCGCTCGGGTTGGCGGCGTGCTCCACGTAGGCGAAGAACGGCGGGGGGTCCTCCGACGCGGCCGCGGTGCGCATCCCGTACATCAGGCCCTTGTCATAGCCGGGCGTCCCGATGCCGAGCACGAGCGAGCGCGGGTGCTTGCCGCTCGCAGACTGCATCGCCGTCCACGTCCCGAGCTCCACGAACCCGACCTCGTCCACGATACAGAACGATGGCTGCCACCCCTGCAGCGAGCGCTCGTCCGCCGGCATCGGCGCCATGTAGCCGTTGCGGCCGGGCAGGATCGTGTATGGGTCCGAGCGGTTGGCGTACACGAGCGCGTGGTCGCGGAGCACGGCCGATGTTTCGATGATGCGCGCGGCGCGGAAGTAGACGATGCGCGCCTGGCGCTCTGTCGTGGCGACGCACAGGACCTCGGAAGACGGCGTCAGGTAAAGCTCGGCCACGGCGATGAATGCCGCAAGCGCCGACTTGCCGTTACCGCGGGCGAGAGAGACGATGGCGGCTCGGTTCGGGCGGGAGTCGGGCCCGTATACCTTGCGTATCAGGCGCTTTTGCCACGGCCGGAGCCGGACCGGCTTCCCGGTGTCCTTGCCGGACGGGATGAGCTCGTGGCGCTCAATGAATGAGATCACCCGGTCCGCGTGCGACTTGCCGGGCACTTCCCAGGGAGTGCTGCCGGGCTGTCTCCAACCAGTGACCCTACGCTGCCGGCCTGAGCCCGCCCGCGCTTCCGGGAGCACGACAGGCGCTTCCGGGGCAATGGCGGGCTCTTCCGGGCTCTTCGCGGCTCTTAGGTGCGAGAGAGGGTGAGGCTGGGGTCTCCTAGGGGTCATCAGTCCAAAAATCCGCCACGATTGCAATCAATCCGGGCTCGCCGTTCGTCCATCCCTTGCTCGCGGCGAGCTCCACGACGCGCTTATCGTCGTCATACAGCGTGCCTGTGAGAGCGTCCAGCGCGGCCCTGCAGAGCTTGTCGAGATCGCTGCCCGGTAGCACGCGCACGTAGCCGGCACGCACGGTCCCGTCCTTCGCGAGATGGGACGGCGGGCGCCGGAAGAGGAAGCGCAGGTCCAGTTTCACGTGAGACGACCGCACCATCTCCCACCCCGCCAGGTGCATGGCAATGACTGCGGCTTCCGCAATGTCGTTACGCCAGGCATAGAGCTCGTTGGATCGCTTATGCCATACGACGGTCCGCCCACCACGGAACATGGCATTCATGCTCCCTTGCGTGATGGGCGTCCCGAACGCGCGGAACCTTAGGGCATTAGGCGCCACTTGACGCCATCCCTCGTGAAGCAATGGTGGTAGCGGCCCGGCTTCTCCGGCCGCAGGTTCGGCGGGTTGAGGAGGTTACAGGCGATCCGTGCCGAAGCGTCGAAGACGACCCACGAGGGGGCGTTGGACGCGAAGCGGTCCGCGACTCGTGCAATGACACGCTGCTTCCCCCACTTCAGCTCGATCCGGTCGCCGCACTGGAACTGATCGCTGCCGGCACGAACCGCCACGATCACGTCCCATCGCGTGTATTTGTTCTCGCCTGGGCAGGCTACCGGCTTCCCGTAGTAGTCGCTCCCATACCAGGGAAGACGGATCGGGCCCTTCCACTCGGGTGATGCCGACGCCGCAGGTGGGAGCACTCCATACGACGCCGGCGCCGCAAGCATAAACGCCGTCACAAGCGCAACACGGATGGCCGCCCTCACGACAGAACCCCCGCAAGCGCTTCGGAGTAGCTCACTTGCGCGCCAACACTGCTACGGCGGTCCTTGACGACGATTGCCCACTCTTCGAAGTAGAGCGCGTAGGGCTCGCGCCAGACGCTCGTCCCGCGGAAGTGATTGAGGATGTCCTGTCGGCTCCACTCCCGGAACGCTAGGTCGCGCTGCCACTGATCCAGCGCCGCCTGGATGACGACGAGCGCCTCAGGCCTTGTCATTCGGCTTGTCCTCCCCCAGCAACGCAAAGTCGATGAGCCTTTCCACGAAGTCCTGCAACACGTGTCCGATGTTCACGTGATGCGGCTCCCTGATGCGTTGCAAGTACGCGATCTGCTTGGGCGTCAGGTACACGGTCGCGGACATGGGTCCCCGTTGCGCCTTCATCGCCGTGAAGCCTTCAGCGCGTCCAGGCAGCCGTCATGCACGTATCCCCACAGGACGCGGGACTGCAGGACCGCGACCTCCGTCTGCCGGTACGCGATCGGGAGCGCGCACCAGTCACAGACGTGCCGGTCAAGGGTCGCGGGGTCCGGGGGGCCGCCTACCGGGTCCGGTAGCGCGCCGCCGCTCGTCAGGGTTCGGGGATAGGTGGGCTTGGTGTCCTCGTTGTCAAAGGACAAGGTCACGGTTGACATCTCTAAATCTCCGGAAGTATGGTGGGGGGGCAGGGGGGGCGAGCCCGAAGGGCTCCCGAACCGGCAACCCGAAGGGTTGATGATCGCTGAGAGAGGCTAGGGCCCGACCTTGAGAGTCGGCCCTAGCCTCTCAACGCTAGACACGAACTCGAAGAGTTCCCGGTAACCGCCGGTTACTCGGCAGTCCGCCGAGCCCGCTTCGGACGAGCAAGGACCGACTTCACGCGCGGGTAACCCTCGGCGTTATGGGTGAGCTCCACCAGGCACTCACGACCGAGGAGATCGCTTGCCCGGAGCGCAGGCCGCTCAAGCATCTTCTCCGGCCCGAGGAGAGACGTGAGCCACTGGTAGGCCTTCGCCTTGGGCCCGAGCGCCATGCTGCTCACGCCTTCCACTTCCACGCGCTGATCGCCCGTCTCGTAGTCGTCCAGGCTGAACGTCCAGCGAAGCAGCTGACGGGGACCGTCCGCATGCTCGTACGTGAACGGTTCCATCTTGACGAGGGTCCCGGCAAAGACGCCGTCCTCCAGCTCCACCTGACCGCCGCCGACCTGAAGCACCAGTTCATCCATCACTTGTCCGCTCCCATGCTTCCACGAGGATCGCCGCGGAACTGGATTGCTCCGCGCGCGTCCGGTCCGAACGTCCAGCCCCGGCCCTGAAGCAAGCGCGCTCCGTGGCCGGCCAACTTCGCCGCGAGCTCCTCACGGCAACGCTTATAGGCTTCCTCCCCTCGGCTCATCTGTTCCCGCGCTAGCGCCATCCGGTACGCCAGGGACTCGTCCCGCTCGTCTGCGGCGACGGTGCCCGCCTCAGGCGCAAGCACCCGAAGCACGAGCTCGCCGCTCGCCTCCGGCGGGGGCGTGCGAGTCTGGACGTGATCGCGCATGAACGCATCTACACGATCCAGCATGGACGCCGTCTCGTAGCCGTCGAACTCCACCCGGAAGAGGCGAAGAGACGACCCGAGGAGAGCGGCGACGTGACAGACGTTCCGGCCGGTACAGGCCATCTGCGCCATCGCCTGCCAATACACGTACTCCGGCAGCTCGCGCCACAGGTCGTAGTCGCCGCTGACCTTGATCTCAAGGAGCTCGGACGGCGGCACGTAGTAGTCCGGCGTGGCGCACAGGGCGACTTCCGGGTGAGCGTAGGTCATGGCGCACCGGTGCACCTTCCGACGTTCCTTGGCCGCGAACATTTGCGCGACCGTGGACTCCAGGGCGTTGCCGGCGGCCATCGCCGCGGACTCGGCCCGCGGGCGCTCAGCGCCGACGAGACGGGCCCAGACATCGGCCGGAGTCTGGTACGGGTGCGATCCCATGAGCGCGCCCACCTCGGACGCGCCAACTCGAGACGCGCGGAGCTCGTGCCCCTTACCGGTCGGGGGCGGCATCGGTCGTCCCGTCCAGCATCTCCTTGGCGGGTTCCATCCACCCGTCGTCCAGCTCGTTGGCGATGTACCCGTCAACAATGGACTGGACGGCCGCCTGCAGCGGCAGCGTCCCGAATGCGTCCCGGATGATGCTCACGTCCTGATCGTCCAGGTGGACGTGGACGACGCGCTTGACCTTCATGCCGCCACCTCACGGTCGCACAGGTGATAGCGGCTCGGCGAGTCCCACCAACGACCGGACCAGAACCGGACAGGGTTCCCGCAGCCGCGGCACTGGCCGGCCAACAGGGCATCCCATCGGCACTCGGCTCCGCGGGGGGTGACGGTGTACCGGAAGCGCGGCTCGCGCTCCGCGACGGCTCGTGCCATCTCGTGTCCTCCAGGCTCACGGACCTGATCGGACGGGAGATTGCCCCCAAGGGGCTAGGCGTCTCGGCTCGTCTCGTCAGGTCACGTTGGCCGCCGCAGCGGCTTGCGCCATACCCTACAGGACTCTGTCAATAGGTTACGTCGTCGCAGACGTTCCGAATGTCGATGATGGCTTGCTCAAGCTCGGCGACGCGCTGCGCGAGGAGCTCCTCGGTCGTCGGCGGAGCCGGTGCCGGGTCGCCGTCCGGCCGCGGGCGCCAGACGATGCCCACCCGGATCGTGCCGGCAGGCTGCCCGGTCGCCTTGGCGCACGCGCGGGCCGCATCCATCACGTCGTCAAGCTTGACTTTCTGATAGCGCGCTTCCCGCGACTCGCCTGGGACGCTGCAGAGCGGGTTCATGATCCGCAGGTTCCCGTAGCGCAGGAGCCCGGGCACGACGCCCACCATATGGAACCCGTCAAAGCCGGGCGAGTCGCACTTCTTGTCCTCTGGCCAGACGTTGTACGCGGTCGCGATGGCAAGCAGCCGGCGGTCCTCAACGGCCATCCACGAGCGGACCGTCTGGTAGGGCAGGTCACGGACCGAGTAGGACCGCCCCTGCCGCAGAAAGCCGCGCTGGATGTCGTAGATGCTCCCGCCGCCGCACTCGTGCTCGCCCGCCATATGCCGGAAGCGCGTAGGCGACGGCGTCTGATCGCCGCCTGACTGCCCATCCATCTGCCACGCCCCGACGGCCGCCCAGCAGTTGCTGCCTTGGCACGGCGAGCCGTCCAGCTGGTAGATCGGCTCGGGCAGGTAGTAGGTCACGATGCTCTCCAGGTGAAGTCCATTCGGCTTAGCTGCGTGTCGTCATACAGACGCACCCGGATGTGGACGTACGCGGGCGCCGAAAACGCTGCCGGTGGGCTGCTAGTAAATGGGCCGGTAATGTTTCCGACAAGGGGGCCGGATGCCGGTGCATAGCCGATCTCGGGCGGGACGGTGTTGGCGGTCGGGTTGTAGAGCTCGTATTCCAACGCGATGGAAGTGGGCGAGGTGCCCAGGCTGACCGGGTACACGATCTCGCCGACCGCCCAGACGAACCGACGCGACGCAATCACGCCCGTGCCGCTAACGGTTCCCGTCGCCCGGATGCGCAACTGGTAGGTCGTCCCGGGCGTCAGGTTCGTGAAGTTGACGGCGGCGTTATAGGACTTCGTGCTCAGCGAGCCATACGTGAGCGTCTGCAGCGTCGTCGTGTTTGTTGCGTTGCGCAGGTCAACGTAAACGGTCGTCAGCTTCTCGCCCACGGACTCCACGTCGACAGACTCGAACATGGCGAGCGTCGTGTAATCGCCTGGGTAGAACGTGAAGATGTATGGGTGCAGCGCACCGTCAACGGGGAAGCTCCAACCGGCAACGCTGATGCTCACGCGACGCGATCCTCCACCTTGAGCCGCCCGCCGTTGCCGTTGATGTTCAGGGCGCCGTAGGCGGGCGCGTTCTCCCACTCGGCTTCCGTGTCCCAAACGGTCCGGAAGAGCGTCTGCGTGAGGCCGTAGTCGGTGCCCATCGTTGCGGTGACAACTACCCGCGTCGGTCCGACGGTGTAGCTCAGGCCGAGGAGCCGCTGCGTGAGATCGATGTTCGGCCCGTGATGTGTCTCAAGCACCCGCCACCGGTCGCCGATACGCGCGGTGCAGACATCCGGCGAGGTGGCCGGCGTCAGCTGAAACGATGCCGAGCGTGCGCCGTAGGCCGGGAAGCGCTGCGCGTTCACGACAAACGCGCCCCAGATGGCCGCCGCGCTTGAGCTCGTGAGGAGCAAGTCCGTCTTGACGGCCGTCCAGGTGCCATACGTGCCGATGCTTGTGGCGTCCGTGTAGAGCGCGGCGGAGCCGCCGACGATCCCATACGTGAGGCTGTTCGTCAGCGGTCCGGCTTCCGTCACAAGCGCCAGGGACTCCATCTCGACATCGCCCCCGCAGCCGAGGGTGAACGTCAGGCCAACGCTCCCCCAGGCGGTCGCCCGGTTCCGGTAATGGACGGTGCCGTCCTGCTCCACCTGGATGCGCCCGCCGTCGCTCATCACCGTCTCGATGATGGCCGGCCAGACTTCGTTCTCCACGTTGACCGCCTGCAGCGTCTCGCCGCCCGATCCGATATCGCGCTGCCCCGCCGGCCATCCCATGTCGTCAAGCAGCGCCGTGACACGCGCCGACGCGGACTGACTCCCCAGGGCAAGCGCTCCGCCATTATCGGCGGCGAACCGGCCGATGGTGCCGAGCTCATCCTCGGCGGTGATCGTGACGAAGTCCACGTCTTCCGCGAGCTGCAGGTCATGCGTGATGCCCGTTACGCGGCCCCTAAAGGCCGTGTAGCCGTCGATGGTCACCCGGATAGGGGTTCCGATGTCAAGCACGCCGTAGAACGGCCCTACGGTGTTCTGCGGGTCAAGGATGCGGTCCGTGTCGATAAGCCGGAGCGACAGGCTCCCGGAGTCCTGTTGCGTCATCACGCCCTGATCGCTGCCCGCCCCCCAGTTCCACGACGCCTCAAGCACTTCGCAAGTGACATCGCGCCACCATTCGTTCATGAGGAGCTCGGCCCCGATCACGAGCCCGTCTGGCCGTGCCGGCGGAGCATCGGGCACCGGCACGACGG
>Ga0208784_1000766_pt1 | contig 14582 bp, 24 predicted proteins | sample DEB19_08_DNA_FD_184531 | JGI IMG/M metagenome (GOLD analysis project Ga0208784, IMG submission 184531) | Aqueous microbial communities from the Delaware River and Bay under freshwater to marine salinity gradient to study organic matter... | ecosystem: Environmental > Aquatic > Marine > Coastal ... | reverse complement strand
TAAGGTAGGCTTAAATTCTTCAATCGCCTCAATAATGTGCCCCACCACGGTCATGGTGTCGTCGCCCCTGTGCCGGTCAATCCGCACAATGTCGCGGCCTTGCCTGACGGCGATGACGGTCGCGTCCGCGCCGAAACGCGCTGGGTCGACACCGATGACGATTGGTGCGCTGGCGTCCTGATATTTCGGGCGCTTCATCGCTTCGTCGACCAAGAACGCCCCGATGAACTGATCGTCACCTTCAGACGGGAACTGACCGTAGACCTCGACGTGCGCCTGCGCTGAGTCTGGGCCGTACTCGTCGATGATGCTCTGATACACCTGTTTGTCTGTGCCCTCGACCGTGCGGGCGTCCACAACTTTTGTTGTCCAAAAACCACGTTTGCTGTTGAACGTCTCGTAGAAGTACCCTGTGTTGCGGCGTGGGTTACTGAAGGCCATCCAAAACCTGTTGGGCGTGTTCTCGGTAAAGAAACCCGCCGTCACCGCCCAGATGCTGTCGTCGATACCTGACGCCTCGTCAAAGATGACCAGCACACCGTCGAAGTTGTGAACACCCGCGTAAGCGTCGGGATTCTCCGCTGACCACAGCCGCCCCTCGACGCCCCAGTAGCGCGTGCCTTTTTTAAGATCACGCTCGACCAGTTCCGTGAGCCACTTGGCTGGCATCAGCCTGGTGGCCGACACTTCAAACCAGTGACTGTTGAGCGACATCGCCAGCCACTTGGTAATCTCGGCCCAAGTGACAGAGCGCAGTTGAGACTCACTGTTAGCTGAGATGATGGTCGTGGAGCCTATTCTGGTCGAGAGCATCCAGATCGTGATCCATGAGACTAGGGCCGACTTACCAATACCACGGCCAGATGACACAGCGTGCCGTAGGGTGTCGTAGTTAATCTTGCCCTGGTTCTGTTTGATGTGGTTGGCTATTTCGGTGAGAACCTCACGCTGCCATTTGCGTGGGCCTTTGAAATGCTCCAGTGGTGTGCCTTGCTGCCCCCAGGGAAACGCGAACATTACAAACGCCAGTGGGTTGTCCTTGATCGCTGGCGCCCATAGGCGCGCCATCAGTTCCTGTTCATCTTCAGCGCTGTATATGGTCGATTGCATTTTGTACTTCTATAACTTGGGCGTCTTCTACATCTAAGGTTAAGGTGCGTTTTTGCGCCTCGGCCAGTGCGCCAGTGATTGATATGCGTTGGTCGACCTCGACAGATATGGCTTGCTTGGCCACCCAGCCGTGTTGATGTTTCAGGATTTCTAACGCCGATTTAGCGTCGCCTTGTAGCGCGGCTGATCGGAGGACGTTGGCCATCTCGATCTCAGCGTCTGCTTTGCCTTTTTGCGCAGCCATTTCGACGACGGGGTCAAGTTGCGTGAGTTGTCGGTATTCGGTAGGCAACATGCCTGCGGCCAATGCAAGGGCGTCGCCTTTGAGGCCAAGTTTGGCAGCGTCATACACCGCCTTCAAACGCGACTCTGTCGCTTGCACCTTGCGCGGCGTAAATGGGATTGAATAGAACATAGGCTCTCCTGCGCGTTTGCGAGTGGTTGTGAGTTTACAACAAAAAATAAATTTGCAAAGAAGGCCGTTTTTCAAAAAATAAAAAAATTGTTTGCAACCCCATCAGTTTTTGCTTGGCCCTTCCCGCCGGCCCTACCCCCCCCTCCGAGCAAAATGCCGTGAGTCATTGTGGGTCATGCCCCACACGGTCGGCCTTTACGCTGGCGCCACATGCCACGTGCTGCATGCAACATGGCCACGCGGCCGCATGTTGTGGGTCATTGTGGGTTATTGTTTTTGCATAGCTCACAATGACTCACGCGGAAAAGTACGAACTTTGTGTTTTCGGTTTTGTGGGTCATGTGGGTCATTGTGGCGCCCACTTTCAATCGGCGCCGCCCCAACATGCAACGCGACTTAACATAATATCTGTAAAGTGTAATAGATGATCTTTTTAATAACCCACAATGACACACAATAAACAAAAACCTAAATAACATGCGGCTTTGAGCGTGAGTCATTGACGGGCGCAAACGCCGCCCACGTTTTGCACACAATCGCACACGTGCATTAGGGTTTGTCCCTAGTAAAATATTTGTTGACAATGTAAAATAATCCTTTACAATATCTACATCAACAACAGAAAGGTGCAAACGCAATGTTAACTCTTCACGAATCCGCAAACTACTGCGCATATTTAATGAATAGCTCCGGCCTGATCGTCCAATCGACGCGCAAAACTGGCGGCGTTCAGATGCGCGCCGACCATCCACAATTCGCTGAATATGTGGACGCGTTCAGAACCGCGATCGACGCACGCGAAGCCGACGCGCTTTGCAAAGCATTGCTTAACTGAAAGAAAACCATGAACAAACACGATTTTTATGACATCTTGGCCGCTGTGGCCTTTGGCCTCATGCTCGCTTTTTTCTTAACTTACAGGGGATAAAAAATGTATCAAACAGTAAACACAGTTTCTAATTTCCGCGATGAATTCCGCGCCTGTGGGCGTGCTGACCAATTCTCATACGAAGCCCTCGGGCTTTTGTTTGAGTACTTTGAAGCCTACGAAATGGACACAGGCGAAGAGATCGAACTGGACGTCGTCTCCATTTGCTGTGATTACACCGAGGACAGCCCCGAGAACATTTGCGACCAGTACGGCATCGACACTGAGGGCATGGACGAGGACGAAGCGATCGAAGAGGTTATCGCCACGCTTGAAGCCAACGGCGCGTATGTAGGCAAAACAAACACCGGAACCATCATTTACAGGAACTATTGAAATGAAAACTTACAAAGTTAAAAAAACCTTTTACCAGTTTTATTACGCTGACGTTGAGGCCAACACTTACGACGAGGCCATGGCAAAAGCTAACCAGTTAGAGATCGACGACTGCACGCAAGACGAGTATGTCGAATGGGAAATTTATTCAGTAGATGAGGCGACGAAATGAAAACTTACGAAGTTAGTTATAAATACGAAACATGGGCGACTTACACAGTCGATGCCCACAACGCGTCAGAGGCCGAAAACATGGCGTATGAAATGCTACAACGCGACGAGGGCAGTTATTTGCACAATGGCGAATGGACTGACAAAGTTGTTGAAGACGTCACGCCCCCGCCTCCGTCTCTTACGCCCGATCAAGAGGCTTTTGTATTGGCCTACTGCGACGGCGTGTCAGACGCCCCGCGCGACATAGTGATCGACTATTTATTCGACCGGCCTGTTGATAGCGAGTACTACACCTCGATTGCTGACGCGTACAACATGTGGGACTTTGCCCGCGCACATTTTCAAAAGGAGCAAACAAAATGAACCCCGACAAGAAACGCGAATTCACACCCTACGCTTTCGGGATTGCCTATGCGGAGGCGAATCCGTGGCTGTTTAAAAATCTTTACGAAATGGAAGAGATCGCCTCGACTTTCTACACGCGAGGGTCAAAGGCTTACGGGTTTTTCATTGAAGGCTTCACCAAAGTTAAGGAACGAAAATGCAACACGACGAACTGAAGGCCAAGATTAGCGACCTGCTGATTGAAAACCACCCCGCTGAGTTGGCGCGGCTGACAGGCGAGGACGGCACCACCTGCAAAAAGATTGTTCACGAGTTATACATGGAACGCTTCAACGACCCCGCCTGTTGGCACGTTGAGCAGTCGGACGACATTTGGGTCATCTATGGCAACACGACAGACGAATGGCTCGATGAAAATGGCGAATATTTAGGGTTTGACACCGAGCAAGAGGCTAACGACTACATTCAGGAGACATTTAAATGCACGACATAAAAGATCAGCTAGAAATCGTTTGGGCTGCTTTGGAGGCTTACAGAGCCGACCTGATACCCGAGGGCGACCCTGACTACGACGAGCAGTGGAACGACATCTGTACCGCGATGGCGGTCATTGAGGAGGATTTAACAAAATGATCGACTTAACCAAACTGCCACCAGACGAAGCCGAGCGCATCGCCTACACCGAAGGGTTCACAGGCGTGGGCGAGCTATTCGCACGCATTAGCGACCTAGAACACGCCTCACAGCACCTTGTTGACGTTTTAGAAAGCAAAACGCCCCGCCCATCTGCTAAGTATTTAAAAGCAGAACAACAAGCCCTTGACAATTTGCGGGAGTTATTTCCATGACCAAAGACGAAGCATTACGCCTTGCATTGGAGGCGTTGGAAGATTACCAAGAGCACATTCACCGAAAGAAAACGCAATCAGCCATCACCGCCATTAAAGCAATATTGGCACCACGAAACGAATTAGAAACGCATTGGAACGAAATGCGAGCGTCTTATGGTGCTCGACAAGCCGCACTAGAAGCGAAGGATGAGCCTGTGGCGTGGATGTTTCAGCATGAAGAAACTGGACGCACCATGTGTGTTGATGCACAGCAACTTGAATGGGGTTTTGAAAAAGGCAACCCACGGCTGAAAAAGATTGCACCTCTTTACACCACCCCACCACAGCGCAAGCCGCTGACGGATGAGGAGATCGCCGCTATTTCAAAAGCAACACACTTTCAATCAAAGCCAATTACCGCATTTGCCCGAGCCATCGAAGCCGCACACGGCATTAAGGGGGAAGCATGACTGAACAACAACAAGCCGCAATGTTAAAAGGGAAAAAAGCATTGGAAATGTGTAGGGCAACGATACGCAACAACCAAGAACAATTAAACACTTTTTATGCGCCATATCCATATTTTTTTCAAGACATGGATTTGGCGATTGAAGCCCTGAAACAAGCCCTTAAGCATTCACCACAGCGCACATGGGTGGGGCTGACGGATAAGGATATAGAACAAGAATTTGGATTTATTGACGAACTGTTGCGTGACTGTGTGCAACGAACTGAAGCCAAACTCAAGGAGAAGAACACATGACCACGTGGATACTGCTTGTCATGCTGTGCAGTCGCAGTTGTGTACCTCAATACGCAATCCAGTTCCCCGACAAGGCATTGTGCGAAGCACGCCTAGAGAAGCCGAGCTTTTGGGGTCAAGAAACCACATTCTGCGTGCCAATGGTTAAGGAGAAGAACAAATGAATCCGACTATTGCTGAGGCGCTGGCACCGTTCCGGCCACTGACCTATACCGAGCATTACTACATCGATTTGGGCTATCGGCACGAACTAGGCAAAGCTAACGACCATGAATACCGCATGGCCATGGCCGAAGGGCCAGAGGCCCGGCGCCTGATTCATCGCGGCGCCATGGAGGCAATGACACGATGGCCCTGATAATTGCCGCTATACTGGCGGCGCTACTTGTCATTCTCCTTGATTTGTAGTTGCCACCTTATAGGCCCGCTTTATGCGGGCCTTTTTTTTATGTTGACGCCGTAGGCGGCGGCATTGTCTTATTTCACCAGCTTCATCAGCGGAGACTTACCATCCGGCTCGCATGCGTCCCTTAATTCTGACTTGGAACGGTTGACCATATCAGGCGCGCAGAAAACGTGTTTTTTGGTCGTATGAGCGCGTGATTTTAAAAGGCCCATGTCAACCCAGCCAGCTTCGCGGAACGCGTGCAACAGGGCGGCCACGGGCAGTTTCATACCGGCAGGGGCCACGCCCGTGAGGCGATCACACGTTGACTGCCACGGGCCACCCAACACGCCAGACGCAAATTCACCCAGACGCGAGCGCATCATTTCAACAAGGAACGATTCAGCGCCGCTCATGCCGGTTTCCACCATGATGGCTTTGGCCTCGGTCATGGGAGGCGCAGCACCAGCATTGAACGCGCTCACGTCACGTGACGCCAGCCACGCGGCCACAGCCGCAAAGCCGCCGGCCTTGTACCACGCCCACATACGTGAGGCGGCGTCGGCATCCATGCAAAGCGCGTCAGACCACAAAACAAACCAGCGGCGGTCATTAGAGGGGATTGTGATGGCCATGCGTTCATTGGAGAATGCGACCACTTGCAAGCGGTTCACGGCCTCATAGGGGGCGAGGCCCTTACGCTGGATAGACAAGTACTCAGGGGGCGCAGCAATGACGGGTTTAAGACTATTTTCAAGCGCGCGACGATCTGACGCCTCGGGCTGGCGCAACTCGTTAATGATTAGCACCTCACATTCAAGGTGGTAACCCCAAGGGGTTGACAAGTCTTTGTTGTCCAGCTTTTTCACATTGGCCAGCGACTCGCCACCAATGGCCCAAAAGAACGGCGCCCACATCGTGTCTTTACCCGAACCTGGATGGCCGCCATGCAGCACGGCGTGATTGACCTTGACGTTAGGGTTTTGAACTTTAAAGGCCATGACGTTGAGAACATGTTCACGCTCCATGGCATCAGGGATCATGCGCTCAACATGTTTAAGCCATGGGGTAGGGTCAACGCCAAGGGCCACCGGTGGGCGGGCGTCGCGCCAGCGGTTACCGTACACTAGCCCTTCACGGGCGCATAGGATATTCTCACCAGGCGCGTAGGTCACGCCGACAAGGGTCTTGGCGCCCTTGGCCTGGCGGTTCTCATCAAAGCACACGGACGCCTCGACCTTGCGTTGATTGTGAATGGACTTGCAGGCGATGTGACGGAACAAGGCGTTGAACGTGCCACGACCGATCTCACGGCGGTCGTGCATGTCAAAGTAGGCGTCATCGTCCTGAATGTACGCAAAGCGCTCATACCAGCCCTCCTTTTCCACGCGGCCCAACTCTTTACGCTCGACCTCGGCAATGATGGCAGCGCCAGCGTCGGGGAACGCCTCGGTGGGCGTGATCTTGGAGAGCGCCTGATCCATGGCCATGGCCAGCAACTCATCGCGCAAGCCTGGCGCATGCTTGGGGCCGCCATTCTCATCGACCCACTTGAGGAACAGAGACGAGTCAAAGTCAACGCAGTGGCTATGCAGGCAGCAGTAAGCGCGATTGGCGGGCATGTAACGGCCCTCGGGATTGCCGTCGGTATGCTCGGCTGAGTTGGGGCAGATCACGCCAGCCCAGCCCTCTTGATTGGGACGCGACAAGAGCAGACCTTGGCTGGACAACCACGCCATGACATCATCAGCGCCGTCGTCTGACAAGCGGATGGGACGCACGCCAATGGAGTCAGCGGGCGCAGGCACCACGTCAAGCGCCTCGCAGATCTGCTCAAGCGTAAAGTCACGCGATGGGTGAAACTCCACCAGCTTGGCGGCAAAGTTGTTGCGGTCGGGCTTGAGATTGATTGAACCAGGCAAGCGGAAATTGCGCACTGCGTTGATCGCGCCCTTGTCGGTGTAGCCTGCGTCAGCGATAGCTTTAATCGCCGCGCTGAACTCTGCCTTGGTGGGCTGCTCGGAGAACACATAACCCCACTGGAACGAACCTTCAGACGTTTCAATCTTCCACGTCGGCTCAAGCAATGGGATATTAGGCGCTTTCTCAGGATCACCCACATCATCTAGCACCATCACCAAGACATACTCACAGTTGGCGGCGGACGCTGACACGTGACCATCTTTGAAGCGGTCGACAATAAACGACGCCGTGTTGCCATAGATCGCCCAGTCGGGCTTGATGCGTGCGGTCGGCAACATAGCCGGCCATGTGCATTTGATCGCGCCATCTGCGTGGAACTGCAACTCGCCATTTTTTAAGACGGGCTTTTGACGCACGATCAGCGCCGTCTCACCCTCGGGTGCCAAGGACATTAAAAATTCAAGAAAATTCATTGTGTTGCCTTCATTCTGTTATGTTTAACTCTGTCTGCGCCGTTTTCAACTACGGTTCCGTAAACCAAGTTGAACAGCGTGTTGTTTGCTTTGTCACCATCAAGGTGCCGTATCTCACCGCGATCTTCTGTCACTGGGCGCTCGCCTACAAATGCTTGCAATACCAGCGCATGTACATAAAAAGTTTTTGGAGGGTAGCCTCGCGCCAGCTTTACGCTTAGATAGCCATTTGTTACAAATTGTTTAAGCCTACGACCGGCGTACGACGTTCTTTTGTGACGGCCATACTCCACAACCCGTGGTAACGAACGCACGTTTCCATAATTGCTAATCTCATAATACGTTTCAAAATTTGGCACTGCGCGCCATTCTTCTGTCATGTCAGCCCTTTCCGTATCTCGTCATAGTTTCAACTTCAGCGTTAAGCGGCAAGCCTGTAGCCCACGCTGGCGCTGTACACATCACACGTTTTAATTTTTCGGCAGCGTCGGGGTCTGCCGTCTCAAGCACGATCTCGTCATGCACATGAAGCACGACGTCATCGAGTTGTCTGAGCGAATGGCGCAGTAAGTCATTGGCGACTGCCTGCGTCACATTCTCACACGCCAAACCTTTCCAAAGGCGGGCGCGTGGCCATTCTTTTGCATCTTGCGCGGGCTTCCATGCCGACTTGGCATAACTGATGCCCTCTGATTCCAATTTGGCATAGGGGTAGCACAAAATGCGGCCTGATGGGAGCGCATACCACAGGTGTTGACCGTCATACAAATATGTGATACGGCCAGCCTTGAACTCGCGCCCTTTGTTTCTCATGGCGCGGGTGTACGCATCCTCCAACGCAGACCAATAAGGCACGCTCCAAGGGTTAGCGCGGCGCCAGCCATCAACCATTCGTTTAGCGACAGGTTCAGGTAAGCTGATGCCGTAAGCGCGACCCATGGCAGCAAAAGCACCGACACCACCGGCGAATCCACAAGCCAGTTCTTGAACCTTGCCAATCTGGCGCTGGTCTTTGGTGACTTCATCGACGCGTACATTGAACGTGGCGGCAGCGTTAACTTTGTAGACGTCTTCGCCAGTGCGGAATAGTTCCAATTTATCGTCTCCTCGACCGGAGAGCCAAGGGTTGACACGCGCTTCGATAGCCGCCCAATCAGCCACGACAAATTGCTTTCCCTCGGCTGCAATGAGCGCGGGGCGAAGCATGCCTTTGAGTACATCGGTAACGCGCTTTCCATACCGAGGAACAATGGCGTGGCCTCTGACCATGGCGTGCCGAACCTCGTCGGGTTCTTCAGCGCACTTGCGCGTGAAGTTATGAACTTGTGCGCCATAGCTGCTTGCTCGACCTGTTGCCGAGCCTCCAGCAAATACGAACGCTCCACGTACCCGCGCATCCTCCTCATCTGCCAAACAGGCGAGTCGGTTGAATTTAGCCACGGACGATGCCCATAGGTCGTCTGCGCATTGGATGACTTCTTGAACATCAGGCGGTACTCCTTCACAGTTTAAAAGATTGGCTCTCACGGTCTTATCGATGCTGACCTTGTCGTCTTTTTGCATCAGCTTGCGCGCCTCTTCATCGACGCGATCCCATACCCACTCACGCATGCGGGGACTGCGGACGCTGGTGATAGCGCCATTGGTCACTTCCTTGACGATTTGCTCGATCTCGATGAGTTCGTCTGACGCGTACTTGACTGCGGCGTTGCACAGCGGCACGTCGACCAACACGCCACGGTCGTTAATGCGCTCGTTGACGTGGTAGTCCTTGAGTTCATCGTCTGACAGATCGCGCATGGCCTTGCTGATCGCACGCATGGCGCGCACGTCTTGTTCACAGTAAGCGATCATCTCGGCCATGAGTTCTGGCGAGTCTTTGAATGGCGGCACGCACATCAGGCGAATGAGTTGCGCGCCTCTGTGGTCTTTTTTCATGGACGCGCCAGCAAAGCGGCCAACGTCCTCCAGACTGCCAGGCGCACAGTTGGCGCGGGCTTGTGTGGCCGTGCAGTAAAACTGCTCCAATTTGAAGTTGATCTGCAACACGTACCAAAAGATCAAGCGCTCGAACGCCGCGTTATGCGCACGGATCTGGCCAGTGTAGTTGCGCACGCGCTCGGGGAATGGCTGCGCGGGTGTCCACGTGACGACCTCTTCGTCGTCGAACGCGTAGGACATACAGAGGACATCGGTGCTGGCGTCCTGTGCGTAGTTATATACGCCCTTCGAGCGTAGGTCGCATGTACTGCGGGTTTCAAAATCCAACCAAAGCATTGGCATCTCCTTTCCAAAGCCCCCTGTCACGGGGCTTCAGAAACTTAGACGCTACGGCGGCGGCGTGTTGGTGCTGCTGGCTCTTCAGCCTCAGTTTCAGCGGCGGCTGGTGCATCACCATCCATGCTCACCCACTCGACAACTTCAAACACTGGCGTGTAAATCTTGCCGTAGGACTTGTGGCTGTAGTGATCCTTTTTGAGACGAATCACTGGCACAGGTTTGGTCTGGTCTTTCTCAACTTGCTCGGCCAAAGCAACGGCCAAGGTTTGAACAGAACGCTTGCCGCCCACTGACGTGGTGGTGAAGCGCGCTTCCATGCCCTTGTCTTCGCCTGAGATGCACTTGAGAGACATACCAACTTGAGTCTCCCAGCCCTTCTTGGCTTGAGGTGGTGCCTCATCCAACTCAGGCAGTGGATTGCTCACGCTTGTCATCTTTTCACCCAGCACTTCACCGTCGCCCCAAGCGATAAAGCCATGCACGAATGAGAAAGGATTGACCGCCCACTTGGCGTCGTCTTCGACTTCGGTTTGATCTGCACCAAACACCCAGTGGCCAGTCTTGTCCATCTTGAGGATGACAACACCGGCTGGGCCAACGTCGGCTTGAATCGAACGCAAAGCGCTAGACAAAGTGGAAACTGCTGGCAAGCCAGCTTGAGAGAACGCTACTAAATTTGACATATTAAGTCCTTACTGAAGTTTAGAAAGGGCAGCAGATAACTGTTTGCCCAGGAGCATCACTTCGGGGCGTGGATCATCCGCGCTTGCCAAAGTGTTACCTGAAGAGATGGCGACGACGAGGTCTTCGGGTAGGCCGATCTTGCGTTTCTTCAACGCCTTCTCGGCCTTCGCCGGGGAGACTACGGTTGTCTCCATCACTTCAGATTCTGTGAGGCCGTATGCAAAGAGGGCGACTTTGGCCTTCTCCTCATCCGACCATGAACGGATGGCGCGCTTGGCCACCAGTTTGTATTCGGGCAACTTAGCGCCAGACTCAAGCATCTGCAATGCCAGAGCGCGCAAGTCTTTAATCCAGTCCTCAAGCATGTCAGCGTTCTTGAGGTACGTACTGATCTGCTGCGCTGGCAACGCTTCAATCTGCGTTTTCAATGCGCGCTCGACAGCGCCAGTCATCTTGGGGCAAATCGGCTTGGCCGCGCACCAACGGCAGTGATCGCCAACGGCGATGGGCGCGTCTGCTTTCATGGCCGTCTTAACAGCTAAGACCAACTCTTTTTCAAACTTGGCGATGCGCTCAGGTGTTGTCACCCAGCGACGCACTTCAGGTGGCTGAACAATTACCATCTCAATTTCTGATGCATCCTCAAACGCCCACTGCGCTTCTTTGGTTCGCATGGCGGCAGCGGCGTAGAACATCAGTTGCGGGTTCTCTTCAACCTCAACCATGACACCATCGCCAAATTTCCAATCCAACACAATGGCACGATCACCAATCCGGCCAATAAGATCAGTGGAACCGAACACACCAGGCAACAGATCGCCAAAGCCGACGCGTGTTTCGACTTCATACTCCATGGTTTGCTTGGGGTCGATGGCATCTAGCGCCTCCAGTGCTGGTTTGATTTTCTCGTCGATGAGGTCTTGCGTCAGGATCTGATCCTTGTAACGCGCACCGATGAATGACTCTGGCGCTTCGCCAGACGTCAAGATCTCTTCCATGGTGTTGTGCAACAGCGTGCCACGGTCTGCGTGTTCGCTTGAAGGCTTGGGCGGCATCTTCTGCACCAGCGCCACACTGCCTGGGCAGTTGATCACGCGCTTGGCTGTCGAGCCGCCTACGATATTTGAGTGAAGCATACTTTTCTCCTTTTGAACTTTTATGTTAGCACAAAAATAATTGTTGTGCAAATGTTTTTTACATGTATACTTCGCGGCATGCGAGAAAAAGAAGTTGAAGTTTATTTTGATTGGGCGGTGCAGCGCATCGGTGGCCGGACTTGGAAGTTTACTTCGCCCGGACGCAAAGGTGTAGCAGACCGCATTGCGTGTTTACCCGATGGCCAAACGTGGTTTGTGGAATTGAAAACCAAAGGCGGCAAATTGAGCGAACTACAAAAATTATTTGAAATGGACATGATGCTGTTGCGTCAAAACTACGCATGTCTTTGGACTAAGGAACAAGTGGATGCTTTCATTACGACCGTATCAAGAGACAGCCGCTGATTTCCTGTACGAACACGACAGGGCGATGATTCTTGCGCCCGTTGGTGCAGGCAAGACGGCCATCACTCTGACGGCCATGTGGGAGATGATCCGCGACGGCCACGTCAAGCGCTGGCTAGTGCTGGCGCCTAAGCGCGTCTGCACAGACGTGTGGCCTGTTGAGCGCCCCAAGTGGGCAGACCGCATCAGCATGGCTTTGTGTGTTGGCACGCCTAAGCAGCGCTTGGATGCGCTCAAGAGCAACGCCCAGGTGGTCGTAACTAACTACGACAACTTGCAGTGGCTGGCCGAGCAAAAATTAAATTTTGACGGCGTGGTGTTTGACGAATTGACGCGCCTGAAAAACCCCAGCGGCACACGTTTCAAAGCGTTCCTCAAAGTCGTTGATTCCATGACGACGCGCTGGGGCTTGACTGGCTCGTTTACCAGTAACGGTTTGGAGGACGTCTTTGGCCAGTGCAAGATCGTTGACCAAAGCCTGCTTGGCCGATCTAAAGGCGCGTTCATGCAGCAATATTTCGTGCTGATCAATAAAGAGTTTGGCGAGTGGGCACCGCGTGTCGGCGCGCTGGCCAAGGTCATGGACGTGATACGGCCTGCCACATTTGTCTTGGAGGCTGGTGAGTATAAGGACAAGTTGCCGCCTTTGCATACGGTCGAGGTCAAGTGCGACATGGATCTGACGCCTTACAACAAACTGAAAAAAGACTTTGTGCTGGAGGGCGTTACCGCTGTCAACGCGGCAGTCGTGACGGGCAAGTTGCAACAACTGGCGTCTGGGTTTGTGTACGACACGACGTCAACGCCGTCAGAGTCGCCAGGCAAGTTTAAAGTAGACCAACGCCCGATCTGGTACAGCCTGCACAAGTTTGAACGTCTTGAAGAACTATTGAACGAGAACCAGCATGCCAATACCATTATTGCTTACACCTATCAAGAAGAACTTGCCGAACTCAAGCGACGCTTTGGACACTTGCAGACCCTTGACGACGCAAACGTCATCGAGCGATGGAACGATGGAAAAGTCAGGCTACTGGCCGTCCATCCAAAGTCAGCCGGCCACGGCCTCAACCTCCAGCACGGCGGCTGTCACATGGTGTTTCTGTCACTGCCGTGGAGTCTGGAACTGTACGAGCAAACCATTGGCCGTCTGCACCGCAGCGGGCAAAAATATCCTGTGTGGTGCTACGTGATGATGACCAACAAAACGGTCGACAAGAAAATCTGGGCCGCGCTTCACGACAAGCGCGCCATATCTGATATTGCAATGGAGGAATTAAAGTGAATATATTTGTCTATACCAAGTCGCGTTGCCCTAACTGCATGACAGCCAAGCAACTGCTCAAGTCCAAGCGCCTGCCGTTCATCGAGTGCGACTTTGAAGACCCAGCGGTGCAAGAGCCGTTCTTGTTTGCACACCCCGATGCCCGCCAGATGCCGCAGATTTTTATCGACGACCAACGCGTCGGGGGCCTGGCTGGCTTGCAGGCCGCCCTTAAACAACTAGGACTATGACATGAAACGACCGGACTTATGGAAGGCCAAACTTAAAGTGGCCAAAGCAGAACTGCGCATCAGAACACGCGACTTCAACGCCGCCCTGCGCGCTGTGATACGCGTGCGAAGAACAATAGATCAACTGGAGAAGAAAATTGACAACCACATGGCGAAGCCTTAACAACCAATTAAGCAGAATGAGTGAGGAAGAAGTCCTCAGACTGCTCAACGAGGAACGTGATGGCGCTAAACGCGTCACCATGCTACAGCGCCTTCATCAGCGCTACAACACCCTGCGCGTTGCGCGGGAGAGACTTGAACTACTCAAAGGAGCAACTCAACTATGATCAACTGGACACCACCCCAAGGTACAAAAATTACCTACCCAAGCAAAGGCTTGAAGGACAAAACATTTACATTCCAGCGCGGCTCAGATGTGCAAGCCCGCTGGCGTGAGCATGGCTGGACGCCACCGTCCGAGAACATGACGCCGCCCCCGCCAGAGAAAGCGCGCTTTCAATGATGCACTCATTAGAACTAGGCCGTGTCAACCCATCGCACAAATTTAAGTTTTGCGCCAAGTGCCAGATTGACAAGCCGCCAGAAGGCGGCATCGACATGGGTTCCAAATGGCACTGCCAGAACTGCTGGAACAAACGTGCAACATCTACCAACCTCAAACAAAACCGTGCCACGCCCAAAGCCGCCTGAACCCCTCAAGTCGCGCTACATGCGCCTGTCCGATGCTGAATGGGAAACCTTTAGGCAGATGGGCGGCGCTGATTGGCTGCGCAAAATGATGAGAACCAGGCCGAAAAGATACTACGAAGTCTTTGAGTACGGCCCATCGAAAAAGGAATTAAATGACTAACATGCCAGACTTTCAAACCTGGAGCCAAGCCAACTTGGCCAAGTTTGCGCAAGAGGCTTACGCCAA
>Ga0208784_1000764_pt1 | contig 14604 bp, 16 predicted proteins | sample DEB19_08_DNA_FD_184531 | JGI IMG/M metagenome (GOLD analysis project Ga0208784, IMG submission 184531) | Aqueous microbial communities from the Delaware River and Bay under freshwater to marine salinity gradient to study organic matter... | ecosystem: Environmental > Aquatic > Marine > Coastal ... | reverse complement strand
CCTTTGCTTGACCCGTCTGGTTACTCATCAACGTATCCATAATCTTCAACTTACTATCTCCTGCAATTACTTCACTCACGTTGACCACCAACTTCCCATCACGGGTCTGCTGTTGTGCGGTTCCGATAATCCGACGAATATCAGGATAGTACGCATTGACCAACGTAGCGATTGCCTGCTTTTCAAACGTCACACCCTCTTGATTGAGGATGTTAGTGAGATGAACCGCAACTTCCTTCTTGGAAGGTGGGGTCAACGCAGAAGTCTGACACCGACTGACGATAGGTGGAATAATACGTTCAAAGTAATTACAAGTCAAGATAAACCGTGTCCGTTGACTGAACACTTCCATCATATTACGAAGAGCAGCTTGTGCATCAGGAGTCAACGCATCAGCCTCGTCCAGTACCACGACCTTCAACGGGGCGAATCCCGTAGTGGACGCAAAGTTCTTAATCTTCTCACGGATGACATCAATACCACGTTCGTCGGATGCATTGATAAAGAGATGGTCACAATCAATGTTCTTGACCAGAATCTTTGCTGCCGTAGTCTTCCCCGTCCCTGCCGTTCCGTAGAACAGAAGATGCGGAATATCCTGTGTCTCAATATAATGAGAGAACTTCTCTTTGAGAGTTTCGTTCCCAATATAATTGTTTAAGATACTGGGTCTATATTTTTCTACCCAAATCGTATGTTCAGCCGTTCCACTCATATCCGTCCGCCGTTAATTTAATGTTTGGATGATTTCTTAATGTATTGCGATATGGACTCCATTTAATCTGGACTCCCCATGCAAGTTCACGAAGCAAATCATATTTAGAAATATATTTACGAGTCTTAATAATGTCAAGTATTGTTTCAATAGCGTCTGACTTCTGTATACCCTTTAATTGAAATATATTATTCCATCCACCGAACCATTTAGCTATTCTATTATCCCACAACATACCTTCGGCAATGGAAGTAGTATTGATGAAATTATCTGCATCGAGCATTTCTTCAAACTTTTTAACGAAATCAGAACGACTATCGTACAAATATGGATAATCTTTCGGTACCATTTCTGGATAACACAATTTATTAGGTAATAAATACGGAACATTTACTGACAATCCATCGGTTGTACTAATACTCCATGCGGAATATCCTTCAAAACACGATACACCAAACTTCATACGTTTTAATGTAGAAATATAACCTTCTCTTGTCGGTTCGTTGATTTGTTTGTTCCACGGTTTATCAATCTTTGCATATGTCGTATATACTGTGAAGTCTTGGCGTTTTTCCCACAACTTATCCATTTCTTCAACAAACCAATTCCATCCAGTATATCCGTTGGCACGATGATTGAATATCACGGATTTCGGAATAGTATCTGTTTTATTTTCTATTCTGTCAACCCCTAAGTAATGTGGCTGAATGATTTTGTCAAGTCTGTCAACCACATCCTTGTTAAAATGTTCCATTGCTTCACCTAAAACAAAATCTTTTAACCATTTACTATTCACGCCACATTCTTCCATTTCCAATACACCCAAAATGTTATTGAGAAACATTGTCTTTGCATACGGTGCATTTTCTGCCACTTCAAACCAATGACAATATCCAATAATTTTGGGTATCAAATGTGTGCTGTTATGAATGACATTCGCAATCTGTGATGTATGCTCTGGAAGATGGCTATAGATGATATCATAATCATTCCTGCGCCAATCAATCACCTTTAGAAATTCTATCGCATCAAAATGCGTCCGCATCAAGTTGGGATATGTAGGCAGCTTAAAAATAACCTGCTTTACATTCGGCTTATTCAAACTATTAATTATGCCTGGTGTCAGTAAGGTATAATGGATGTTGTAGTGTTTATCCAAATACTCCAACGTAGGTTTCAGCACTTGAACGAAACTATCCCGTTCAAGATTTTCAATATCAGTATAATTACCATAAATTAAAATACGATAATCATACTGAGCATGCGCCTCATACTCAGTTTCCAAGAAATTATTAATATCCATTAACGACCAACCTCTGCCAGATATAGTTCTTTTGCTTGTTCCCACGTTAATCCAATTAAATTGGTATAGTACAGAATACCATCCTTCAGCCGACCTTCCTCATGCAACTTCTCATACCGAGCGATTGCCTTCGGCTTCCACCAATCTATAACGGAATCTACATCATTCTCCAGCTTTTTCAAGGGGACCAGCTTATCAGCGGTAATTTCCCCACGGAGGAATTCACGGGTATTCTCATACAGCGGAGCGTAATACACCCCACGTTCGAATCCGTGCTTGTACTTACTTGGACTCACACCTAGCTCACGGAAAATCATCGCAATAATCTGTTGCTTGATTCCCGTTACTGGACCTTTTGACGCATCTTCCTTGACGAAGCGTTCCTTGTATTCATCGGGCTTATTCTGCTTGAGCCAATCATGCCACTTCCCATAGACATCATCATCGGGCTTCAATCCGATTTGACCAGCACTAGACCCCAGCTTCTTCCAGAAGGGAATGCTGTTGTACATTGATTCCGACCCATACAACGAAGTCGTAGTCAATCCCACCAACAAAGTCTCTGGACTCTTCTGCCAAACCTCAGCGACCACCTTCGTCGTGAGTAGTGAAGCAACAAGCTTCCCACCCAAGAAGTTATAGCCGAACGGCTGAGTGGACATAATACACGTACCGATTGCGGAATGTGCAAGCTTCTTATTGTCGAGCTTGGATTCCTTTGTCCATCCAATCCATTCATCCCGACACTTAATTGCAATTACATCACTTCCAACAGATGTTGCCCCAAGATACTTCCCCGTGACTTCATCATACACCAAGAAACGAATGAAACGGCCGGGGTTCTGGTCAAATTCCATCGTATGGGAAAAGACCCGAATCATATTCCAATCGGTTTCATCTGTTGTCTTGGGAGCGACCAAGCGAATCCGTGGCTTCAACGCCTGGATTTCTTGGACTGTTAATTTCTTATTGTTCAAATCCGTAGGTGTCCAAATCTTGGCTTTCACCTGACGGGCCTTATCAATTACATTCCGATAATATTCGTTGACTTCCTTGTACTTCTTATATAATGTCTGCTCTTGTACAGACATACTCTTAAGCATGTCCAAGTTTTCGACAAAGAGAGCCTTCTCCTTGTCGTAATCAAACTTGGGTGTATCAAAGAAATCGTCGAAGCCGGCCATTAGTCCTTCGTGTCAATCTGAACGAGATAGTACTTCGTGGTGAATCCCTCACCAGAGAACTCAGCGACCGCAAGACCCTTTGAACTGACCTTCAAAACGCCATCCTTGATTTCCTTGTTAGCGAGAAGGATTTCCTTCAAATAGTTAGCGGAGAAGCTGATGTGCTCAAGCTTACCATTCGTCTTGGTATTTGCCTTGATGTTTACACGATTGGTATTCAACGTGGAATGCCCGATAACAACCGTAGCTTCGGTTCCTTCACCAGTAGAGGTGACGGCAAACGTATCCACCTCAGACAACGCACCCTTTGCCCGAGCGAATGTATTAATGAACTTCTCATCAAGCTTGATTTCCACCTCAGCCGGCGGGAGCTTCTTCAAGTCGGGAACCTTCGGAATGACCGACTCATCGGCAAGAACGAACGCAACCTTCGTGTCAGAATCCGACAAATGAAGTCCAATCGTCTTACCATTTGACTTATTCGGAGCGACCTTAAGATTGTCACCAAGAACACCAAGAAGCGAACGAAGCTTCTTTGTCTCATAGATACTGAACTCTCCTTCTGGGAATCCCATATCGTGACCGATGATTTCAGCGAGAACGTTCTTATCATCCGAAATAGAACGAACCGTAATTTCCGTTCCATCAGATACATACTTCACGCTCTCACAAGCACCACCGATGTTGTACTTCGTGATGAACCGCTCCAACTTTGACTTTTCCATAACCATTTAACCTCTGTTTAATATTGTTTATCTTCGTACCAAATACGAGTGAGTCTGCCTTCCGTAAACCTAGCGGTGTAATCCCGCCACTTCCCATCTATAAGTTTACCTTCATAAAATATAATATCACCGTGGAAGTCTGTCAAGTACTCCCTGCGATAACTATCTTCTATTCTTTTCATAACGCCTTTAATAATAGGTATTTCATTATCATCTACCCATTTATAATCCCAAACTTCTCTATATAATTCACCTTTATTAGTTATAACATAATTTTCTAATGCGTTATCGAATGACTTTGTTTGGAATTCCACATTTGGAACATCGGAATAGCCGGGGATTTTCATTTCAACTTTAATCTTATCAAACAATCCCATAATACACTCCTACAATTGATAGGTATAAATATATTTTGCTTCTGTTTTTACAATTTCAATACCTGGGTCACCAGCTTTATATCGCTGATTGATTTCTATTCCATATGGTCTATCCACCATCGTCAATGTTCTAATATGAAACGGCTTTCCATCCACTAATAAGGATTGACCCGGCGATGTTGTACCTTCGTATTTAAAGTTTGCTGCTCGATAAATTACACCTTTATGACCTTGTTCTGGGTCTGCGTAACTAACCACAAACTTCCAATTCGTATTCTTTCGTAACCATTTCAAGGTTCGACTGACAAAGAAACTCTCAGCGTTTTTCGGAGTATCATCCACTAAACACAATCTCCGTAATTCCAAACATTTATCGGGGTCTTGTGGATAATACTTCTGTGCCGCAGTTGGTCCTGCTGGCCTAGTATAAATACATACTCCGACCATTTCAGGTAAAAAAGCACCATCCCGAAACAATCCAAATACTTCTTTTGCTTGGATATTGACATAATCGGAATAGTGCCATTTACGAAGAAACGACCGAACCGTATCAGAAAACGAAATATGTTCTACTGTATAACCTTGTAACGCCATTAGACTTCTTCCCACGCATACTGTGCGTTTAATCTGAAACTACCAATAAATTCACCCCAATACGCATGTTGGGGTTCTACCATAGAGAGGAAGGTGCTTCCATCACGTTTACGATAAAGGTGATACACTTGTCCCATATTCGGTTCAAATCCCAACGAGGCTTCGTAACAGAGTTTGTTGATTTCATAGTCGTGAACGAGTCGTTCGTATTGTCTGACCAAATCATCATATCGTTCTTGGTAATAGTGTTTAAAGGTGGGTTCAACCTTTCCTACCCACTTATCTACCTCAACGGGTTTAATGGATGCGGGAGCACTTGGAGATATCCCGTAAGCTAATGCGTTTGGATTTTTCTTTTCTTCCATAATGACCTCGTTAGTGGCACCGTGGGATTCGAACCCATCTAGGCTCTCACCTAGTCCTTGGCTAGCATAATGTGCTTGTAACCTCGGGTAGCGCCCGTGTCACATTATCGTTGTCCCGACCAACTGCGGTGCCAGACCTTACTCTTCTACCTTTCCACCAAAATACTTTATTGCGAGTTTGAACGCATCAAGGTGTTTCTTAATAAGTATAATGTCCGTATCCTTGTCAGTATCAAAGATGCCACCACGGTTACCACCATCTTCACGCTCTTCCAAATCCGTAGTCAGTCCACTATAGGCATCTTGCAGTTGACTCAATACGATATCGTCAACAGTCTCCCAATCTAACTCAATAGTAACCTTCGGCATTAGAATTCCCCCCATTCACGAATAGAGACACCAACTGGAAAAATCGGAATACCATCCTTACTCAACTCTTGATAGCGAACTGTCAGATACTTGCCAACCAACTCACGACGATTTTTGAATAGGTCTGCCCGATTCTCCTGCGAACCTTCTGGACGGCAATTGAAACGCTCACCAGAATCAGTTTCCAATTCAAAAATGGCGAGGCCAACATCACTCCCGTCGCCATCAACAACATCAACAATACGATATTCTGCATCTACGAAGTCCTTTAGTTTAAGAAGTGAATACGAACGCTTACCAATCTCATACTTCATCTTGGCATCACGAATCATCGTCCCCTCGTATCCATCCTTGACGAACAACTGATGAAGGTGAGCGACTTGCGACTCGTCATGCGCACGAACGGTCTTGACAATCTTCACATTCTTTGGTGCGTTAACACAAATATCCTGAATAATGGTATATCGTTCTGCGTATGACACTTCATCATCCACGATATCATACACATGGTAAATCAACTCTGGGGACAATTCCGGCCTATACTTCTTGATGGCTTTCATTGACTCTTGCAGAAGCACGTTGTTCGGCAACATCAACTCACCGTCCAAGATATATCCGCCCGTATCAAACTTCAAGTGTTGAATGACCTCGGGAATCACTTCCTTGTTCCCGCGACTCCATCCGTTCTCCCCATCAAACAGCATTCGCATCCCATTCAACTTGGGTTGGATGGCAACGGGGAACTCCACCTTTTTCTTATGGTCAACGAACTTGTGAGCAAGCATCGGCATCGGACGGACATTCTTCCGTTCACCCTTCGCACGGAATCCCTTGTCCTTCTGCTTCTTGATAATGGCATCAAACTCAAAGTCAGCCTGCTCTTGGGAATCCCGTTCGTTTGACCGACCGACATTCGTGGGTTCGGCATAGTAGGGTTCAGAGGTCTGACGCTTCGTCTCACGACCCGTCTTAGAAATCTGATACCATTCGGTCTGGGTGTAATAGTCAGAACCGTCCTTGACGATATGCAACCGCCAGAACTTCTCACCACCGGCCTTGTTTTCAGAAATCAACCACTCGCTTGACTTAACGATTTTCATTTGATAACCCTGTCTAAGATGAACATAATGATAGTACTAACGACAAAAATTTTCAATCCGATATTCATATATCACGTTCCTCATCCATCTTCATAAGGGTATAACTGATATGGGCGTAGATTGCACTAAACAGTACGAATACGGCAAACCCAGCCACAAGGACTACACTAATCTTGAAAAGCATTTATCACTCCAAAGATTAAGGGATGTATGGAATATACCACACATCCCCTAATTTGTCAAGTCTATCTATTATAACGTATTAAAAAGAAAACCACTCTTGGGCGTTCTGATTGACTTCCGTAGGAATATTCCCCCACTTTAGGGCATTATAGAAATCCTCTAACTTCTTCTGCAATTCATTCTCAAATAATGCATTATAATCAATATAAGTATTTACTATCTCAACGATTTCTTGTGGGTCACCATATCCCTTAATAGCGACCGCTTCCAGATTCCACGGATTCTGTTTCAAATACAACCACTTGACCTTTTCTCCGTCTGAAATCTTTTCATACTTGTTTTCAATCTTGAAGTGCTTCAACAACGAATTATAGGTAATAGCTGCCTTTACGTGGGCTGGAGTTCCCTTACGGAAGTCATTCAGCTTCCCCGTTCGTAAATCATATTCAGAGATATTCTTGACCGCAGTATTTCTGGCAACTTCCAGATACGACATACTATCCATAGAATCACGGAATCCCAATATCTTCTGGTCAATATCTTCCTTTGTCGCCTTCTTCAAGATATCCTTCATCATTCCATTCATAAAGTCACGGAACGCGGGAGGGAACGATGACCGAACGACATCCAATCCCTTCACCTTCATCTTATTTGCAACATCAAGGTTTGATTCCAAATCATACACCACGTTCATCGCATACCGCTTCTTGGCAATCCAGACAGCAGTTTCTGCGACCGATTCCCCCTTGATATACAAACGATGATTCTGACAGAAGAACAACTCTTGTGCCATCATATCGTAATATTCATTCAGTTTCTTTTCCATCACCCGAGCGAGTTTGATAGTGAAGTCCTTTCCACCATTCTCTGGCATCAACGGACTTGCTGAGAAGTACAACGAATCGGTATCAATATACGTACAATAATCTTCTTGGGTATTCAACTTATTCTGATAGAGTTGATTTGCAAATGCAGCAGACTTCTTAATCACATCTTGCCCCGAAGCGGTTACGGCAAGAGCATTATCAATATCGAAGAATCGGAAGATAGGAAGTCCAAGAACACCATACAACGAATTCAAGAAAATCTTCTGGATATGTTGGCGACGGTCATAGAACTCTGCCAATTCTGTGTTCCCTTCATTCTTATACTTCTTCATCAGATTCTTGTATTCGACACGTTCCTTAAACCATTGGTCAAGCACTTCTGGGATGATTCCAACCGACTTCCCATTATACAGAACCCCGTTGGAACTAATCATCAGATTTTCCATCTTCATATACTTGATAAATGCCTCACGGGACAACCGAACCACTTCCTCGTCTGTAGTACCACGAACGAGATATTCGGTCATATGCTCATTCACATGCTTATCCACATTCCAGTTTGTGACAAATCCAATCTTGGTTTCTGGACTAATATTGAGACTCATAATGATGGACGGATACAGAGATTGTAAGTCGAGAGAATATACCCACTCATATAATCCCGGTACAGGTTCCTTCACGAACGCTCCAGCGAAACCTTCATCATCGTTTTCGTTACGTTCGTTCATCATCTCACGGCCACCGGCGGGCTTGTTGGTTACGATAATACCCTTCCTATGAAGATAGGTTACAATCGTTCCTTCCAAGAACTTTGAACTGAATCCATAATCCTCATATGGTACGTGACCCAAATGACAGATACCACGAACCAACTCAATCAACTTGAGCTTCTTGTCCATCTCCACGATGATACGCACGTCTTGAAGATTATACTCAATAAACTTCTCCAAATCAGTACGGAACAACTCATCTAATGACCCTTGATATTCAACCTTACCCATACCCACTTCGAGCCGACCAATCGTATCCAAACGATAATTCGGTTGCTGGGTATAGGTGAACTTCTTATAGAGGTCAAGATAATCTAGTGAGGAGACACCAGCAATCTGGTACTTACTACGGAACTTCGAATACTTCAGCTTCCCAATCGGACTCAACCGACCAGCGGTATTCGGTCCACACTGCTGCTTGATACGATTGTAAAGATACGGCACGTCAAAATAATCACTATTCCATCCTGTGATAATCGTCGGTCCAATCTGCTCGTACAAGTCCAAGAATCCATACAACAAATCCAATTCCGAAGTATACATTACTACCTTCACATTGTCATACTCACGGCTAGGCTGGACTCCAGCCTTATCCAAAACCAACACGGTATATTCTTGTATAACCGAATCGTATACCGCAATAGATGTAATCTCGTTATTCGGATTTTCAATATTGGGTACACCATTTTCCATAGACACTTCGATGTCGAAAAACATCGTCTTATGTCCAGTAGAAACACTATCTTCATTCAAATACAGGTCGGTGAGAACGCGAGTTTCTTGGGGAAGGTCGCTTTCAAATAAAGACGGGTCATCCCGCTTATACCGCTTGACCTTTGCCAACCGTACACCAGTCATACTGATGAATTGTCCACTACGGTCGGGCTTATAAGCGTAATCAAATTTATTGTAAGGAATGGTCTTATACCCCAGCTCATCATCCCATAGATGAACTGTGTCATTTCCAAACCCTTCACCACGTTCGATGTAAATTGCCTGATACATAAATAACCTCCGTTATCCTTTAAGTATAACTAGCGGATAACAGTTTGTCAATCCAGCTTAATATTACGTTTTATTTTAGACCGCACTATTTTAGGATTGTTTTTAATCTCGTTTTCCCAAAGGCAGAGAAACTTATAACCCATTTTTTCAAACTGTTCTTTACGTTTCATATCCCGTTCCCAGATTTCCTCTGCAGTCTTTTTCTTTCCACGATTAAAATACGAAGAAGTATATTGGTGAGGATTACAGTGCCAAAAGTCACCATAACACTCCACAATATACTTCTTGTCTATAAGGAAATCAACCGTGTATCGGTCAATCGCTACTTGTTGTTCAAACGGGACGTTTAATGATTCTAATATTGTTGCAACCTTTGTTTCAATCGTATTTAATGTGGAAACCTTCTTACCATTTTTACGCCGTGACATAAACTCTCATGCGACATTCTCGGTTAAGGTTTCCTATAAATATCATCCTCCCGTGGAACCGAATCCTCCGTCTGCACGTTGGTCGGTTGGAATCACCTCATCAACTTCCTCTACTTCAAAATCTACCGTAGGTATTAGTACGAGTTGTGCAATCTTTTCATTAGGAATAATATGAACCAAACTGTCCGTTCCATTATATAACGCCACACAAATTTCCCCAATATATCCATTATCAATAACTCCAGCAACTACATGAAGTCCACGTTTCGTTGCTACTGAGGAGCGGTCCTTGATAAACCCACCATATCCTTCTGGAAATTGGATAGCGATTCCCGTCTTAACAACCTTCGTTTCACTTGGGAAAATTGCTACACCTTCACTTGTATATAAATCATACCCTAAATCACCAAGATGTGCTTTAGTTGGTAATTTTGCATTTTCTGATAACCGTTTAACTTTCATATAAATCGAAGCTCCCCATAGTAGATTCTATCGCAATAATAGTGTCTGTAATACTCTTTTTCAACTCATTTGGATCGTTATACGAACGTGTTTGTTCGTTAATAACGTCTTTCATATAGTAATATTTAAACGTCGGTACGCCATTGACTTTTAAATTATTTTCCTCTATAAATTTTTTATATTCTTGCTCCCATTGATGAAACCAATAAAATTTTACATTTGTTACTTTATGGGTTTCAAAATGTTGCTCCACTAAAGAAAAATGTGGAATGGTCATCTTGCAAGGACCGCACGTTTCACCATAATGCATGACTACGTGTAATGGACCCTCTTTATGCACGTTGTCAAAATAAGTTTCTGGTGTTAATTGTACAATCATCATAACCTCACTTGATTCTATTTAACTTCTGCTCCACTTTGGTCTTGTCGTTCTTTCCATATAGGAATTCACGCGTCCGGCCGTCTTTGAAGAACATCAACATTGGAATTGCCTTAATCCGATTCCGTTCTTTCATATCAGTTTGTTCATCAATATCTACCTTGTAAAATGGGATATTAGACTCACCAGAAACTTCCTCTACGATGGGTAACATCTCGACACAGGTTGGGCACCAAGGAGCCCAAAAATCTATCACAAAGGGTTCCTTGGATGCCAACTTCTGTTCAAATTCTTCTAACGTAATCTTTTGAATCATTGGACCTCACATCCACCACCACCGCAAGCGACTTCACCTGCGAGGTCAGTAGCGTCTTCGGTTTCAACTACCTTAGTCAAATCAATCTTGTGTAAGTGACCAACGAGTTCCTTATATTCTTCTTCAGAAATATCTTCGAACGGTGCTTGCATATAACTGTGGTCTGAGAACGGAAGCACACTTAATGCGGTAAAGTTTTCACGATTATCCCACATCCATTCCCCAACACCAACCCATTCATCTGGCTTGATAGTGACGGTGACCGATACGTTATTCTTGTTCTCACCCTTACGATGACCAGCCTTTACCCATTCCTTCCATACCTTACTGGTACGTCCAAGAAGGTCAAGTGCAGATTCTTGACGAGTGATTGCACCCTTTGGTGCCTTTTGTGGAACAGAGATAACTGCCTGTTGCTTCGGCTTGAAGAATTCATCTTCCACGATTTCTGGGTGATTCTCAATCAAGTATTGATAGATACTTTCGTTCTTCCCGACACGGACACGACGAATATAAAAATCATTGTGCCAAGCGTGAATTCCTGACGAAGTTCCTAATACGAGTGAGGAGGTTCCTTCTGGCTTTACGGTTGTAGTACGTGCTGCTTTGTTTGTCCCAATCACTTCCGATACACGTGCATTCTCCTCTTTGACTACATTCGCTGCTTCCTTCATATTCAAATTGAGGACAGTACCAGAGGCGATGCCTGTCATAGACACGCCGATTAACGCTTCCTTCTCCGTAGTTTTCTTCCATATATCTCTCAAATAATGAAAATTGGTATATGATGCTTGTAAGGTTCCGATAAATGCTGCTGCCTTCGCACGTGCGTTGAAATCATCTTGGTCCTTGATATCGCCAGCATTAATCGTGGTAAGGTTACAGAATTGGAACGGACGAAGTGAAATTTCTGCACACGGATTCAATCCCCACGCAGGGTCGTTAGTGAAGAAGAAGCCAGGCTCACCAGAACCAGACATTTCAATCTTCTTCCAGAGTTCCAAGAATACTTCCTTTTCAATCTTATGACGAACGATAACTGCGGAGTTGTTGGAACGACCACGTTGTGGATTCGTTTCCCACCAGTTACCGAACTTACAAGTCAACATATCATCATCGTCCAAATCGAACAATGAAATCATTGCGGAACGACGGATACCACCCGAAAGAACTGCATCGGCGATGAAGCAGAGAATATCGTGAACTTCAAGTGTGGTAAGTTGTTCACCGTTTTGCTTACGGTCAAGAATCTTTTGGATGTTGTGTAAGCAATCCTTCAACGGTTCTGGACCCGGTGCCTTTCCACCAGAGGTCAAGAGTAATGCACCCTTCGCACGAATATCTGAGAAATCATATTCTGGAAGTGACTTACCCTTCATATAAGATTCAATCAATACCTTGACCGCATCTGCCCAACCTTCAATACTATCACCGACGAGATAACGGCGGGACTTAGTTGGCTTGTTTATAGCAGGAAGTTGTTCAACGTGTGACTTCTGAACAGAATATCCAACTCCCGTTCCAGAAAGTAACAAGAACATTACTTCACTAAATGCGTCTGTGTGGTTGATAGGAAGGAAGCAACAATTGTATAAACGAGCATTGTTGATTTGAATTGGCTTACCTGCGAACTGTAATGAACGCATGGAAGGGAGTACCTTCTTATCATATACAAATTCGTATGCCGCTTCAATTTCCTTTGCTAACTTAGGGAACTTCTCTAAGTGCATATTCTTATTCCGGTCAACCAATTCCTTCCAAGTTTCCCGACGTTGCTTCTTTGGGAGATACTTCGAGTACTTCATAAATGTCGTAATTTCCGACAAAATCTTAGATTCTAACTGCATGCTTCTACTCCAAAATCGTTAGGGTGTAGGGTTAAATAAATACTACGATACTACTGGAAAAATACGGTGAATACCCAACGATATTTTTTAATCCTCTAAATCCATCTCTAATAACTTCTTTGCGAGGTTCTGCTTCGTAACCGTTTCACCATTTTGCATCTGTTTCTTCAACATAATACCTTTTGCCGATGCCTCATCGAAAATCTCAATCTTACCGATTCCGGCATCAATAATCATCGGAAGCGTCTGACCATCCGCCCCAAATCGGTTCTTAATAACGTGTGCACGACCCGTCTTATGAACCTTATCTTCCAACTTCCGTGAGATAGAAATTACCAAGTCTGCCGTCATAATCTTTGCATACGACTCAGCAATCTTATCTGCTTGAATTACTTCATCTTGGATACTTGACCGCTGGGTTTGTGAAGCCGTCCAAATCGGGACGTTCAACTCACCCGCTAACCCACGAAGTTCCTCATAGATTGCTCCCAACTCTTGGTGACGAGCATCAGTTCGTGCGGTCGCACTCATCAAATCGGCATAATCAACGATAATGACATCGGGTTTGAATCCCAACGATGCCATCTGCTGAACGTGAGCTTGGATGGTATGAGCGGAAATGGTTCGGGCAGGATAATACTTGATGATAATTTCACCCTTGATTTGTTCGACAAGTTCTCGAATTACATCAGGATGTTCTGGAACCTTCCCCGGCTCAATACCTGTATAAATAGTATCATACCGAAGTCCGACATAATTCTCGTTCAATTCTAACGTATAATGAACGACTTTCTTTCCTGCCTTCAAGGCATTCGCACCAATCGTTGCCAATGCCCAACTCTTACCAATACCAGACGGGGCAATTACGACACCCAACTCACCACCTGCCAATCCCCCACCGATAATCACATCAATCGCATCCCAACCAGTTGCAATCGTGTTTCGTGCATTCTTGGCAAGACGAAGTTCAATATCCTTCTTCCAATCGTGACCAACCGTCTTAGGTTGACCACTTCGCATCGCACCATCAATAATCGTTTTAATTTCACCATACTGACCCATCTGCAACAAATCTACCGACTTAATAATCGCAGACTTGAGCGTTTGGTTCTTAGCGAAATCCAAGAAACTATCCTTGATATAATCCAAATCGTTATCCTTCATCTTCTGGAAAATACCACGGAGCGATTCTACGATTGACGTACGAAGTGTGTCATCCTTGACGGACTTGTTCATTTCCACCTTAAAGACTTCCAAGGTTGGGACCACCTTGTAATCATTGAAATATTCCAAGGTTGTATCAACTATCCATTGATTGGCATCCAACTCAAAGAAATTTGGGTTGATTACATCAAAGGACTGAGCCAGAAAGTCCGGCGAGTTCAACATCGCAGCTACAGCTTTGGACTGAAAACTGGGACCGAACTTTGCCAACGTATCTACGTTCTTATCATAATTCTTATGATTTACCATAATATCTCGCTAAAGGTGTAAATGAAAAAGTAATCCATTCGTCATAGTTTTGTATACTACTAATAATCTTAGTCTTAACCATCAACTTTGTCAAGTCTGCCTTACGAAGTGGTGGACATCCTTCTTCAAACTTATGTAAGATTTTCATCTTCGCATCAACATTGATATCTACATCACGTAAG
>Ga0208784_1000756_pt1 | contig 14718 bp, 14 predicted proteins | sample DEB19_08_DNA_FD_184531 | JGI IMG/M metagenome (GOLD analysis project Ga0208784, IMG submission 184531) | Aqueous microbial communities from the Delaware River and Bay under freshwater to marine salinity gradient to study organic matter... | ecosystem: Environmental > Aquatic > Marine > Coastal ... | reverse complement strand
AAGAAAGAAAACTTTTAGGAATTAATCCAAAACTGAAAATGGCTGTTAAAGTAACTGAAGTTACTATTAGTAAAGAAGCAAAAGAAGAAGAAAAAAGTGTTCATCCAGTGAAAACAGGTGATGGCACAGATACTGGAAAATTGTCAATCCATCCTAACATTACTTCTAATACATATACTAATACTTTGAAAAGAATCAAAAGAATTCAAGATGCTAGTGACAAATCAGCAAGGAAACGCCATATATCTCATACATTTGACTCTACAGGCAATATGCATCCAGTTTTGACTGAAAGAGAATAATTATTTTATTTTATTTTCTACTGGTGACCAAACCAATAGAATCTATTAATAAATATCTAATAATTAACCAAGTTTAAAGGCAGTTCCACCTTCTTTTGATAATGACTGTTTAGCGTTATATGCTGCATTACACAAGAAATTTGATGCGGCTTCACCAAAATTAGATTGTTTAACGTATTCAAACAAAGTGTTTTTAATAAAATTATAAGCATAACTATTTCCCTTTGTTGATTGTAAAATATATGTTACCATAGCCTCAGTTAAAGCGTCAGCAACCGTCGCTCCGTGACGTTTACAACTTTGTCTTCCTCTAAATACGGCAATTAAATCAGGTATTGACATTTCACTTAAAGCTGTGGCAAATGATTCTGCTAGTGGTCCCTGAAATCCTATCCAACCCAAAAACTTAGCTATTATATATTCTTTGAATTGAGACCACAAACCCCATCCACTCTTTGATGCAACGTCAGTACCACTAACTTTACCATCAGATGTTACGGAACTACCAAACAAATTTTTAAACCAATCACCAATTTGTTCTTGAAGTTCAGATTGTATCATATCATCGTTATATCCTTTGTTAACCATTTCATCTAAATAATTGACAATATGATCATACCTTTTTTCTTCGTCTGTCTCATTCATAATTCTTTCGGCAGACTCATTTAGATAATATTTTTTTCTTAGTTCTTTACTTACTATTTCACTTATATTCATTTTTTTCTATTTAAAAAATATTTTTATTTTCTTACCCAAACTGTTTTTGAACCATACCCTTTATCTTTAGTTTTCATTTGTTTGTAACCCTTACTTGTTAAATAATCATTTAAATCTTTCATTTCTTCTGTCGATATAGCTTCATCCTTGTCTTTTAATTTAATTCTTTTACTTCCTTTATCCACACGTCCAATTAATTTATCATTACTGATAAGATTACTATATGTTTTACTAACGTTAGATGTTATATCCGGATTAAATTGTGACGGTCTTTCTAATGGTTTTAATGTTGTAGGTAAATTTGGTTCTCTTCTTTGTATTGGTTCAATTTTTACCGGTTCTGGTTTTTTCAATGGTTTGTTTGAACCACCTCCACATTTGTTAGTTACAACATCTTTATATATTTCTTGAGTGATACCATTAGATAAATCATACCCTAATGATTCTAATGTCGATTTTGTTTTTGGACCAAAGTATCCTTTTTGAGGTGTTATATTTAAACATCCTTGAACATAAGATATATCCTCTGAAATACATCCAAATGAATATGGGAAACTGTCACATTTTTTATATGACTGTTTTTTTCCGCCACCACCTGTTGATCCACCACCAGTTTTGTCACTTGTTGAAGATGAACTATCCCAAACGATACTAATACCCCCAACTTTAGTTCCTCCAGCAGTACCAGTTGATGTTGTGGTATTACTAGATGTTGAAGCTTCACCACTCTCCATTTTTGTTATTTTATCTAACATAGTTGATTTCAATTCAACAGTTTCAGGTTGTGATGTCCAAATATAGTTAAGTGTTTTAGATAATGAACCACCACCGTAACCTGATTTTTGGTATAAATTTAAAAATTGTTTTCCTTGACCTGAAGAAGAATATTTGTCTAAAAGAGCATTTGCATCTCTCATATTTTGTTTTGAAACCGGAAAATCCAATAAATCAATCATAGTTTCAACATCATTATATAATTGTTGTCTTCCACCTGTAGGATTCGCTTCAGATATTGGTGTGGCGGTTAATTTAGATTCATCACTTCCGGAACAAGACCAAGTACCTCTTTTACTATTATCACCGTAAAATACTCTATTGTTGGTAAAAAATTTTAAACCACCTTTAGAATCATATTCTTCATTACCTGTTTTTGTTGCGACTATAACAGGATCTCCACTTGTTGTGACTGACCAATCACTACCATCATTTTCTAATAAATCTGTAACACATTTTGGAAACATCTCGTTTCTCGGATCATCAGGTAAAGTTGTACCACCAAAAAAACTATCATAAAGTAAATACGCACCTCCCGCAATCAAACCATATTTTATTAACCAATATGTTCTTAATTTACCTTTTATTCTAGCAAGTCTTTTCCATCCTTTTGGACCCATTTTTCTTAATCTATTTATAGAACTTAAAATAGATTTTTTAGCTTTTGGATTTTTTACATTTTTTAAATCATTGGCTAAATCGTCAGCGGCAGTTCCTGCTGATGGTTTTTCGGTTACTTTTGATTTTAATTGATTTTCCGTCGATTGAATATCTTTAGACCCTGTTTTAGCGTCCTGAGCACCTGTTTTAGCATCCTTGGCTCCTGTTTTGGTGTTAGTTGCGGTTGTTTTTGATCCTGTTTTAACACCTCCTGAGGCAGATGATAATACATTATAATCTTTTATAATTGCATTTATACTGGCTTCAGGATAACCCGCGTTTTTCAATAAAACTATTCTATCTTGTGTGCTAGCATTTCTAAACTGATTTGCAATGTTGTCTGTGGTATTGTTAAATAAGTTTTTTGCGTAAGATTGAGATGCACTAGCGAACAAACCAGGTTGGGATGTTTTAAGTTTACTTCCCATTTTTAAAGTTTCCTTACCAAATACACCCATTTCTTTCACTGTTGCTCTACCAGCAGCGGCCCTTCTTATGAAATCCTCGGCAGCATTCGCACTTCCTTTAAACATACCTAAATCTTTTACGGAATTTGCAACAGTTTTTACATCACCCTTAATAATTGTTTGAAAAGCAGATCTATCAAATTCATCTAACTGTTCAACACTGTCAATATCACTTTCATTTAAGATATTACTAATTGATTTATATTTAAAATCAAATTTTGATAATTCACTAATTCTTTTTAATTCTTCATTTATCTTATTCATATTTTATAATTTTATAATCCTTGACTAAAATCATATTCAGCATTAGAAAAATCTACATTTTCTAAATTACCTGAATTATTACCACCACCCCCTAATAATTTATTTCCTCCGTATATTATTGCTCCCGTATTAACCGCCGCTTGAGCTCCTTTACCTGCTTTTCCACCTCCTAAAGTTTTAGAAACAATTTTACCAGGAGCGGAAACGGCTTTTGTGACACCACTTACTAATCCTGTAAGTATACTTGTTAATCCACTTATAAATTTGGATAATTTTCCAATTATTCCTGATACGAATTTATATAACATAGGGGAATTTTTTTGTAAAAAGGCATTCGCTCTACTCATAAAACTACCGGCCGATTTTGTTGCTGAAAGTATTTTATTCGCAAGACCTTTTAACGCTGGACTTGATTTTATTGCGTTTGTTAACGCCTCAGAAGTTTTACCAAATTTTCTAATTAATCCACCGACAATATTTTTCGCCCCTTTAGCTGCGACACCAGCAAATACTAAACCAAGTATATCAACACCTAAAAATAATAATCTCCACGGCATTGCGAGATCCTTGTCTTCAAAATCACCTGTTGTTAACTCATAAACATCTAATGCAACTACGATAGCCCAAACTACGAATTGGGCCGTTTTTCCAATACCTGTAGCAACTAAGATGGCGTCTAACACTAAACCAACAGGATTATATAAAGCAGATCTTATTTTTCTCGCAACCCATAGAGCTCCTTTACCAATTATAGACATCGCAGCACTCCAATCACCTTTTGATATGTTTGATGCAATATCTTTAACACCTTGAACTGTTCTTTTTCCAACGTCTACAGTTTTTTGACCAATTTCTTTCCAATTCTTTCCTGTATAAAAATCTTTATTGAATGGATTAAAAGTATATTCTTTTAATAATTGTTTTACAATAGGTTTCAATTCCCTCATATCTTGATTAGACTCTGTAATAACAAGGGAATTGTAAGTTTCAAAAAAATCCTTTCTAACTTCTTCAGTTATATTTGTTGCAACTTCAAAAGAGTGTTTCAAGAAAAATTTGAAATTATCAAAATTTTCAAAAATATTACCTATTTTGGTCTTGTTTTCAATATCATATAATTCATCTAAAAAAATGGCGTATTTCTCATCTGGAGATAACCATTCAACTACACCATAATTATCAAAAGTATTAACGTCATATAACGATAAAATTCTTGATTTTTCAGACTCACTAATAATGTTTTTTGATCTTACTACCATAATTTAATAAATATTCTATTTTAATTGATTGGCCTTACCTCTTTTTAATACCGAACCAACTATTTCTGACCATTTTGTTATTTTAATTTGATTTGCGGGACCTCTCGTTACACCACTCTCCCATTTACCAACTTCGGGGTAACCTTGTTTTGTACCAGTAGATCCAGCACCACTAGAAGGTCCTGAAGGTGGTGTTTCTTGTTCATCAAGGTCCTTTTGATTATATCCTAATATAAGTTTCTCAAGTTGTTTTTCTGAAATGCAAATTTTCATAAATATAAATATCAATAAAAAAAGACTTTTTCTGTAGATTAGAAAATTTATTCGTCATAGATTGTACCATCTATTTTGGCGAACATTTTGATAAATTGACCTGCTTTTGCATTTGCTTCGTCTTCTATTTCACCACCTATATCTGGTGGTCTTTCTTTTAATCTTCCCTGTTCAAATTGTTTGTGATGTACTAGTTCGTGAGCCAAACTTCTCATAATATCAACTAAAGCCCTATTCTTACCATTTATTTTGATAATCTTATTTTCTTTAGTGTAATCGTAATTAGCGGTTGTTTTCAACTCACCTCTTCCATTTTGTATAGAAATAGTGGGAATAGTTTTGAGATCTAATTCCTTCTTAACGAATTTTACAAATTCATTAAGTTTTTCTTTTTTATCGTCATTTAAAAATCCCATATTGTAATAAATATCATAAACTTAATTGTTCGGGTAAATCATTTTCTTCAAAATATTGGGAAAGTATTTCAATAATATCTTCTTCACTAAAATCTGATATATCTTCCTCTAAAATTATTGTAGGACTATAATACTGAATATCATCAAATTCTAATTTGAGAATTCGATAAAAATCATCACCATCATCTTTTGTTGAGAACTCAATATATAAAATATTATTTTCCTCGTTGTAGTAATATTCGTGAATTACCATATAATACAAAATAATTATGTCCGTTTTATTAAAAATCATAAAAACTATCTTTTATATAAAAATTTATTTAAATTATTAATAATTAATAGTATGATTGATTGGTATATTATACAATATTTGTATCCCGAATCTTTTAAAAGATTTGTTGATAGTACATTTCCAAATATTGGGTTAATCAGTTTATGTGTTCTATCATTATATGATATTAAAAAACTTTATTGGTTTTTTAATAATGAGGGTATCCAAATGAATGTTGAAATGATCAGTAAAAATAAATGGATTTATACATTGTCTTTTGATCGTGGAGTAACAATAGTACCAACTCAATTAACAAAAAATACGAGGAAAGAAATTGAAATAGATGGGTTCTTTGATTGTTTTAGAACTTTAGATAAAAAAATAAGAGAATCGGTACATTAGAAAATATTTATAGATATGAGCACATCTGTAAATTTTTTATTACAAGCAATAAAAATAATAAGTAATGAGAACATTAACGATAACGAATTGGATATGGTTTATGAATTTTTAATTTCCATTGAAAATGAAGAATTAAAAAATTACCATATGACATCGACAGTCATAACTTATCCAAATGATTTAGAATTATATATAGAAACGGTAAAGAGATTAATTAAAATATTCGAAGACAAAGAAAAATATGAACAATGTTTCGAATTAAAAAAGAAATATGACGAATCAATATTTATAATTGAAAATGATAAACATAAAGTTTAAAAACCCCCGATTATTCGGGGGTTTTATTTAAATATTTCGTAAGTAATATATATGAGGCAAAGAAACAACCTGAAATTGAATAAAAAATTATGTCTGCAACCCAATATGATCCACTCAAATCCATTATTAGTTTGAACAGTGCGTCGTATCCAAATGGAAGAAAAAACATCCCTAACATAAGAGACGTATCCTTGTAAAAAATTATCCTCTTTTCTTTTTCTTTTAATGATTTTAATTTGTTTACCATCAGGATCCATAAATGGGGGGTTTATCTAGTTATGTCCTAAGACTTTATTATAAATATGTAGATCAATTTAATTTTACATAACTGGCTTTACATCTGGTTTTTTCTACCATTTTATAACCATTATTTAGTAACCACGGTTCAATTTGTTCATTATGTGGGTAAAATCCATTATCCACATCATCAAATACCCAATATCCCCCTATTGGTGTTCTTTCATTGAAGAATTCAATTTCTTTCATTATTAATTCTGTACTATGAGGACCATCAAAATAAACTAATGCATACTGATTTAAAATTATTTTCTCTTCATTATAAAATGGTATACCATTTTTAAATTTTTCAAAAAATTCGGTGTCCTCAAGTATTAACATTAATAAATTAACTCTTTTATTTGTCACATAATTATACAATGAACTCAAAGTTTGATTTCTCATATTATTTGTGTAATCTATCTTTTTTTTGTCAACCTCATTAACTTGATAATCTATATTACCGTATGGATCTATTCCAACAATGTTCCTGTCATTGTCATTATTCTCTAAAAGTGTATCTATTATTATTTTCATTGATCCACCTCTTCTTGTACCAATTTCACAAATGATCCCTGGTACATTTTTTACTCTTTTTACCGCATTTGATAATACGTGGTAATCTTGACTATCTACTTCCAAAAAATTTTGCATATTCTGATTGTTATTTGTTTCTAAATTTTCATTATTATTTGTAAAAACATCTATTAATTTAAAATGTTCTTTGTATTTAGGGCTACCATAGTGGTATCCATTATCGTGTATAAAAATTGGTTTTATCGCATTGAATTTGGACGATATCTTATTTCCTAACGAAAGATAATCATCACCTAATCTTAGATAAGTGTTTACAACAAGTAATGATGAATAATCTAATCTAATTAGATTATCTTGTTTATTAAATGTATTGTAATAATAAGTATAAACTCCCTGATCTCCTCTAAAATGTTTTAAATCTAATGGTAAAACATTATCAATCAACTTCTCTAATAAATTTAAATAATTTTCTTTTTTTGATACTATAACACCTGAATTTAAAAATGTTTTATTTTCTAAATCGTAACCTGAATAATCAGTATAGTTAACCCAAGTATTTCTTTCAAAGTCTTTTGGGAAATCATTTTTTTCTTGTCCTATTATCACATAATTTTCTAAATCAAAAATTTCAGATAAATGTTGTACGTTAGATGTACAAGTTACATCTGTTGTGTCACAAAAAATTATATATTTGGAATCAATTTTTTTTATTAAATCGTGTAATAAGTATATTTTAAAAAAAATATAATCACTTTGTACAGCAAATCTTTCGTTAAAAGTCTTTAACAAATCATTGTAATCGTTAATATTAAAATGATGATGAATTATTTCAATATCAGGATTGTTTAATTTAAAACTTTTGTATAAAAGTTCTCTTGTTATGTCATATGTTGGTTCTTGTGACCAAGTTATTGTTACTAATTTAAATTCACTCATTTTTTTTTATTAATAATAAATTTCAAGATTTGTTCCTGTCGATTTTATTTTTTCAATTAACAAGTCCATTCTTTCTTTAGTTTTTATATCATCATTTATACCATGAAATTGTACCCATATAGTCTTTATATTTTTTGACCAACCTGAATTTAACATTTTATCCAAAATAAAATATTCTGACCACTCAATATCCATTTTTATAAAAATATTATCACGATTGTTAAATTTATTAACAAACTCAACAAAATCAATACATTCAACTTCTATTTGACCTATTTTATCTTGGTAATTTATTCCACCATTTGTCTCCTCAACCAAACATCCTCCACTTTTACCATCAGGACCGTATAATCCAAAATTTACTTTTCCATTATAAATCCAAACAGCTTTTTTATGTGCAGTAATATTGTATTTATCATTAAAAATGTTTTTTACACATCTTTCAGGGTCTAGTATTGGGTTAGGTTCAAATGTATGTATTTCCCAAGTTTGATCTATTGGTAAGATATTATTAATAAATTTTTCCAACCCTTGACAACTATGAGTTCCTAAATCTATAAAAACATTATTACTTTTGATTTTACTAATTGGTTTTGTTAATCCTTTTAATATTGCATATTTATATCCGTGGTAATGGTAATCTTTTCCCTCCCAACCTTTTTCGGCGTGAGCTTTGTCATAATGGACATATTCATCTAAATTAAGATCATAACTTAAATAGTTTTCTAAAAAATACTTTGTGAATTCAAATTTCTGTTTATGGTATTCTTCTGATTTTTCATCCCAGTTATCACCTCTATAATAATGAAAAAGACAATTATTAATAAATTGACTCCTATATTCACTTTTATATGGGTATGGTACATTGTTGTTATTTCTAAAAATATAATCTGTTTCGATATCTAAAGCAGCAGTATGGTCAACCCATTTAACATTTAAATTATATTTTCTTATAAAATCGTCTGTTCTACCACCACAATCAGTGTATGCTTTCCAACTGTAATCCAATTCTGTTAAATCTAAATCATATGATAGGATTGAAAAAATTGGATGAAGATATTCAATTGTCTCATCCTGTCTTTGTTGATAAACTGCGGCAACTTTATGGTTGCCTAAAATTTCTTGAAAACTAAAATCACGATAAGCAAAAATATCACCATCCATTATAACTAATATGTCAGATGTGCTATCTTTTTTAGCGTAATTGTCTAACGCAAAATTTATGGCGTTAAAATGAGATATATTTGCGATATTATGGTCTCTTGGGGAATCGATACAACGTATACCTATCTCATTACAGATGGTTTTTATTTTATTATCGATTTCTTCATTTTTAGCATTGTTGACAACAATTAATTCAAAATCGTCTTTACAAAATTTAACTAACTGATCATATTGAAGTTTAATAAATTCATATTTACTAAAAACAACTGTATATATTTTTACTATTGATTTTTGATTACTCTTTTTTTTTATTTCAACTAAATCATTTGTACCGTTTTTACAAAGATTATAATACTCAAACCAACCACATTGTTTTAACTTAAATAAATCTTTATTATTTACATACAAAAAATCGTAAACTTTTTCATCACTACCCACAATGCCTTCTTTTATCATAGACGATATCTCATTGTATATTAAATCATAATATACATTAACTTTATCTTTTGGTACAATCCAAGCAGTTCCTTGAATTCTTCTATTTTGTGAAATGAAGTAATCAAATTTACTTTCGTTTATGGTTAAATTGTCCGTATGGCTAAAATGAATTATTTTATCATTAAAATATTCTTTAGATAAAGTCGGCCATTTTTGATTTTCATATTTATCTATACTTTCTCTCATTCCACCAGCATCGGCCCAATAAAAATAATCACTCTCAAAATAATTTTCTTCGTATGTTTTTTTAATGAATTCAATTTTATTGAAGTTTATAATATTATATAAACTATAATTCATTTCTGCGGCTGATTTATAAATAATTCGACTTTTAAATGTATGTGATGACATCAAAGTTGATAAATCCTTGTAATAATCTCTAAAAAATATCAATTCGTCTAATCTGACTTTTTTTATAATTGTTTTTTTAAATTCAGGATCGTACTTTCTTCTATTTTCAATTATATAATCGTAATAATAATCATCAACATAAAAATATAAACACGTATCTAAACTTAATAGATTTTTAACCCAATTTTTATATGCGTCATTACCTATACCAAATCCGCTATGTTTCCATTTATCTCTTCCTATGTATACCAAAGCGGATACAATAGTGACATTACTTACACATTTGTCCATAGAATCTCCCAAAATTTATGATGTATTAAAATGTTATTATTTGTTTGAACTTTACTTTCCTGATTAAAAATAGAATATAAAGACAATCCTTTATAATTTAATATAGAAGGTACCCAACCTTCACTATAACCAAAGTAACCTTTATTATGTTCTTCTAAAAGAGCTCTCATTGCCCTATTTGAAAATCTTACTATTGGAAAAAAAGATCCATATGTTTCTTTTAGATCAGTTGGATGTTTATCACCATCACCTGGGTAATGTACCAACCAATTAGCATTTGTTGCGTGATAAGATCCCATATTATTATCAATAAATGGAACTTCAGAAATATTTTCATTACCTGTATTACTAAAAAGATAAGTGATCAAACAATCTTGTTTTAAATCCTTATGTGAATTTAAAAATTCATATAATTGTTGTTTAGGAAAAGTAATATCATCGTCAAAAAACCAATAATATTCGTAATCAGGGAATGATTTATAGAAGTACAACATTCTCATATGGGCATAAAACCAAATTATATTTCTACCACCTCCCATATTCCACCAATGTTTACCACTTGGTTCAGTATTAAAATTTAAAACACTTTTTACCGAATCTAAAGTGTAATTAATCACATTATCCTGTATAAAATCTAATATTATATTAGAAGGCAATAATTTATTATTGGAAAGATCACATAATATGAATTCATTCTTATCATATTTTAATTCTTTTTTCCAAAAATCATAATATGCGGTAAAGGCTGCAGTAGTACAAATTACTATAGCCGTATTTTCATCTGTAGATTGAATCCTATTTAATGATAATTTTTTTACAGTATCTAATTGATTTTTATAGGCGAAAATAACTCCAGCACTATCATTTGCAAATGTAAAATTACCAACACAATCAATAGTGTACCCAAGTTCAGGTAATTTTTCCAAAAATAAATCTCTAATAAATTTACTGTGATACTCAATAGCCATATCAGTAATGTTATTAAAGTAATGTGGATTCACATTTAACAAATGAATTTCAGCACCCTCAATATCAGATTTAATTGCGGTTATACCATATTTCTCAATTAAATTTTCTATATCCTTTGGAGTGTTTATTTCTTTCGTTTCAAATTCAAAAATTGGATCGTTATTGTGGTTAGATTTATAATATTCAATGTCTGAAGATGACATATCAATACCAATTACTTTTTTTGCACCATTCTTACCAAAATAAATTGGACTATATTGTTCGTGACTTTCGACTCCGAACCATCTACCACAACCTAAGTCTAAAACAACTTTATCTTGAAAATTAAATGGTGCCCAATGATCTATTGAATTCTCACTAACTATTGAATACTTTTTATAATTTTTTAGTTTATCATCTAAATAAACTTCTTTAAAAAAATTATTCCATTTTTCAATTCTATTATATTGATGTACTATACAATATAATTCACCATCTTTATTTACAATTCCATTATCAGAAAATACTGGTAGATTGTATCTATAATTCCTCTCAAATCCCCAAGAAACAAATTGAGGTGTTGGACCAGCAACAGCACAATTCACGGCAAAAGATTCATCAGTTGTTGTAAATTGTGTTATTTCTTTAAAAACTGAAGATAATAAAGTAACATTCATTGCGGGTTGATCTATACCTTCAGTAAATTGAGGTTTAACATTTACGGATAAATTATAAATGAATAAAAGTAAATCTTTAACTTTTTCTACTTCACCCATAATAATACCTGAATTGTATACCTCAACGTTTCTCACTTCATCAATAAAATATGGGAAGGAGTTACTGATACCACCCATATTCCAACTCTCATGACCAACTAATATACCTTCTGAAGTTATTAATAATTTATTATTTTTATTTTTTCTATACCAATCAAATGGGTCATTTTGAAAAACAACATCTATAGTATCTGTCAATAAAACAATAGAATTATCTTCAACATCTTGTAAAAATTTTCTTGATAAAATATGTCGATCAAACTTAGATATATTAATATCAGAATTTTGATTTGTAGGGTAATGAATAATTTCAAATCCTAAATTGTTTAATTCTAAAATACTTAGTGGTACTATTTCATCTAAACAAATTAATACTTTTCTAGCTTTAACATACTTTAGGGCACTTTTAATCCAAATATCAATACGATCCCTATCACAATGTTTAATTGAACCTATTAAAATATCCATTTATAATTTTTAATTTAACTTTGAACCAGCATTGTGTCTTTTCTATTAACCCAATTACCTTCTTTATCCATTGGCCAATATACCCATTTATATGGTTCTGTAAAAGATTTAAAATTAGCCTTTACTTTCTGACGATACTCTCTCAAATCCTCTCTAAAAATTACATTACCATTCATATCTTCAATACCTACATAAATAAACTGAAAATCATCAGTTGGGGGTATTTCTAATTCATAGTTATATTCAACTTCTTCAAGTTTATCCCAATCAGTGTAGTCGTTTACTGGTGGATTAATACCTTTTAAAGTGTCAGGATGTAATTTCCTTAATTTAAAATTAATACCCGCATAAAGTTCATAATCACGGTGAGTTCTAACCTTACCTAATCCATATGGTCCAAGATCGATGTTATTATCTTCTTCTTGTAACATATGTCTTAATCTTCTCTTACTGTCATTATCCATTTCCCACCAAGGTTTTTCAACAACACCTGATTTAACATTTTCTTGATCGAAATCAGTCCAATGTTTTGTTCTACCTTCTCTTGTATATTCGTGCCAAACTATTGTTTTATGTGGGTGGTATAGGTCATACCCCAATGTAAATGAACGAATAGCAAGACTAATTTCATCACCAGCAAAATAAATATTTGGATCATATTTGTATTCTTTACAATGTTTTCCAATTGTGAAAAAGAAGTGACCACTTACAAATCGAGCAGGAAATGGTTTAGTCAGACTTTGCCAATTTTCGATATGATGAGGTCTAAATAATATTGTACCACCTGGAGTAAAATTTGAAGCAACCATTTTATATGGTTCAATATTAAGTAATTGATTATCTGAAGGTCTATACATACCAGCATATGCTGTGATAATAGGTTTTTTAGACCCTGTCATTTTCATCATTTCAATCAGTTCCAAATCCCAATTTTTTAAAAATCTGTGATGTGAATCTAATTGCATTGTATACTTCTCACCTTTGTATAGTTTTTGTATTTCACTCCTTGCCCAACATAAACCTTTACTTTTTGACCAATGATAGTCCACTATTCGGAATCTTGGATCGTCTGCAAATTCTTCCATACTTTCTGTTTCGTCCCTTTGCCAACATATCCCAAAGGTTAAATTTTCTGGATGTGCTGCCTTCGCGATACAATCTCTTATTGTGGGTAAAAGTTCAGGATCTCTATATGATGCAATCTGAACAAAAATTGTGTTTTTCTTCATCTTTATATTTTTTTAAGAATATAACAAAAAAACGGTAAAAATCAAATAGTTCCCATTTTGTTTATTTATTTTTTTTCCTTATTATTTATTGGAATTAAAAAATAATTATGAATAAAATTTATCAACCTTTTATTATTGAGGAATCAAAACGTATTGTCGGTAGTTTGGAAGAAAGTGGTTTTTTTAAAGAATATGAGTTACCAAATACAACATATGCAGTCGAACTTTTTTGTGAAAAATTAACTGAAAAATTTATAAATAATGGATTAGACGATGATGAAATTTTCGATCATAATGAATTCACAAAATGTTTACAAGAAATAATCGCTGGATCACTTTTATATGAATTAAAAGAAAAAGGATTAATAAATTCATATAAAGATGAAGATACCGAAGAAGTTTTTTTCTTAACTAATGAAGGTAAAGAATACGTAAAAAAACTAAATACTGAAGAAATAGATAAAAATTTACTATTGAATGATGATGAAAAAAAAATTGTAAAAAATATGAAAAAAACTAATAAAAATTAGTTTTATTCTAAACCGAAAGTTTCATTAAAATCTTTACTTGAATTTTTATAACTTTTTTGAGTTTCGTCTTTAGGATTATCGGTATATTGCCAATTCCAACATAATACATCTTTTACATCAAATCCAAAAAACTTTAATACCTCTTTTTGTAGTTCTATAACATTCTTACCATTAAAATTTTGTCCTGTGGCAATAATTCCACAAGATATGTCTTTTAATAAATTATCCTCACCCAAAGTGGTATGTCTATTTTCTAACCAAGTCAATCTTTCAATTAAATTTTGATAAAAAGAATTCATTTGTCCCCATCTTATTGCACCAAAAAACACAACACAATCAGAATCAAATAATTCTTTACTGACAATCCATAATTCATCATCTGGATTATTAATGTTTCTCCAACATCTATGATCACCAGTTGGATTTTTTTTCTTGTCTTTTAATTCCGCTTTTTTTACTCCACAAGAATTACCATCTTTATGTGACACATTGGCCTCACAAGGGTATATTTTTAATTCAGGTATTTCTAAAACTTTACATTTTTTTGTACCTAAATAATCTGCAATGAATTTCGCTAACTTAGTTGACTTC